>VOFH01003747.1_pt1 | contig 57686 bp, 112 predicted proteins | sample 5384091 | NCBI WGS metagenome assembly VOFH01 (sample SAMN12384727, study PRJNA508395) | human gut metagenome | isolation source: healthy gut G | host: Homo sapiens | reverse complement strand
TTTTAAGAGGAACCTGCTGATCCACCGGCGCACTCCAGAACCACGAGAAATCTGCTTTTTCTCCCCGATGCCGTCTCCGCCTTCTCAGGAGCTGGTGCTGCTTCCGCCGTTGTACTGCCTTTCCGCAGAGGGTTTCTTCGACAGTCGGTGATGCCTGTTTCTGATCCGCAGATCCGCATCCTCCCAGCAGAGGCGGCCATTACCGCCATTCAGTAAAACGGTAAAACTTTTCATCTTTTTCCTCCTTTTCGTACACCCGACAGCCATCTTTTGAAACGTTGCATTCGCAAACCCGGTCGCTATATTCAGTAAGAGCAGTATTATCATCTTATTATGCCTTTCACACTTTTTTCATGCAAAAATACAGAGACAGTATGTTTCACAAACCTGGAAACACCAGTTTTCATACTCTCCGACTTTTCACATATTCTTTATTTATCATGATAAATAATTGGTAATTATTAGTTTGCATTTTTATTTTATCAGTTTGTTTTATCATTTTGTTAAAGTATTATATATAGAGAGCGATTTACCCTATGTATCACTATGTATTTATACAATTTCATCATTTATTTATCTTCTGTAGCACTGCATTATTAAATTGATAAAAAGGCACAGAAGATGGATTGGCATAGCGAAGAAGGCAGAGTATCACTGATAAACAGTACTCTCTTGCTCTTCTCCATAATATTTGAGTACAAAACGCTCTTCCGGCACCTCCGCCAGGCCGTTCTTTTTCTTCCCGTGCTCCATCGGAGTCAGAGGAAGCCTGCAGAACTCATCTACAGATTCCCAGAATAGAGAGCGGCGGCTCACAGGGAATCGGATCTTCACCTCCCAATGAACATGGCCTCCATAACCTCCATCAGCTTCAGCTGCAGGTTTTCTGCTCTCCTCTATTCTCCCTCCAGAAACCAGACGGCACATCTCATGCATCTCCACGGCATGAGATTGGCCCGTACTCGATATCACGCCCTGCCTCCCAGCGCCATCACCAGGAACAGTCAGATCGTCGCTCGCGCTCGAATAAATATCAAACCCATCCCCGCATAGCAAGCGACTGGTCTTCGCAAGCGCCGATAAGCCCCCGCCCGCGCTTGGTCACAGATATTGGGATGGCCGGAAAGAATTCGGATACGTTTCCGGCTGTATCGATACGTGCGTGCTATGGGAACATTAGTGCCAGAAGAATGGGGATATCCACGCTGTCTACTGCTGTAAAAATGGCGCACCAGGCCTTCCTGCTGCTGCATTGTAATAGGCGTCACCTGCAAAGCGCGTCCGCGCCCAGCCTCTGCGCTCTTTCGACAGCTCCACGGCATGTCTTGTGTGCAGTTGCTCCCGGTACCGGCAATGACGGGGGACCCGCCCATCCACGGTCTCAATCACAGCCTCGATCACAGCAAGCATTTTCCCGGTCGCAGCGTCGCGAGACTCGCCGGTTGTGCCATTTTGCCACCACCACTGCGTCGGTCTTCCCGGCCAGTACTCTGTCTGTCAGCCTTCTTAAGGCTGTAAAGTCCCAGGCCGCCGCCTGGCTTCATGGGAGTGACCAGTGCGACGGCGCTTTCCCGCCCAAAATACTCTGCGTCTCATAATACCATTCTCCGACTCTTTCTTTATACTAAAACTATGACAACAGCACCTTTTGTCAATGGTACCTGTCACAATCCATATTTTCATATAAAACAGAGGAGAACCCCATCTTTTCCGGCGGCACGCAAAACCTGCGAGACCGCTGGAGGCTTTAAAGGCGAAAGGAGCTTCTGCATGCATCAATTTCTGATCACTGGGCGAGAGATCCCAGGCAGCTCTACCTGACCCGCCGGTTAAAAGCCGGCCAAAAGACGCTTTTATACCTATGACAATTCCACTCCCGCATTCTCACTCAGGGATGCAATGGAGACTTCCGATATTATTCTCTGCCCCGTACCATTTTCGAAGCGACGGCCATACCATTTTCTCCTGACAATCATTTGGAGGGCTGGAGATCGGCACGCTGCTGAACCATTTAACGAAAGGCCATACCCTGTTTGGCGGCAATATTCCGCCTTTCCGTAGCGCGCACTGCGAGTCGGAGGATTCACCTGCCATGATTTGCAGATGGAGACGGTCGCCTGCAAGAACAGCGCCGCCACCGCGGAAGGGCGCTCTCAGCAGAGGCAATCTCCTTAAGTCCCATTAACCTTTAACTAAAAGCCGGTGCGTGATTAGGCTGGGGCCGCTGTCGCCCGCAGCACTGGCCTTTGACCGGCTGAAGGGACTGGGCACCGCGGTTACCGTTGCCGCCAGAGCGACAGACAGTTTGGCTCATGCGAGACTGTCCTCGGATACGATACTGTGCTTTGCTGGAGGATCTCGACCGGTGACATCGACCGATCTTCGATGTTTATCTTTTAACACAATTCCCGCCATGGTGGATTCCGTTCTCCTTGAAGCTTGGCAAAACCGGAAGCTCATTGTCGATATTGCTTCCGCCCGGAGGCGTGGATTTCGAAACTTGCAGGCGCCTCTGGTATTCCTGCCAAATTATGTCCCGGGCTGCCGGGCGTCTACGCCCCCATGTCCCTCGGCTGAAATCCTCCTATGTAAAGCTGTCATATGGATCACCTGTAAGAAAGGAGTTTTACTATGGATTTGAGCAGGCAAACACATTGTCTGGCCATAACCGGATCATTCTGTACCTTTTCAAAAATAGAACAGGAAATAAAACGTCTGAAACAGGGCCATTCTCCACCCCATTTTCTCCGGATCACGTTCAGACTACGGATTCCCGTTTCGGGGATACCGGAGAGTTTATCCGGAGAGTATCTGAAATGACCGGAATGCACCGATTTTAAAAATCGAAGAGGCAGAACCCATCGGTCCCAAAGGGTATCTGATGTTCTTCATTGCCCCATGCACCGGCAACACACTGGCAAAACTGGCTTCCGGCATGAATACCCGTGCTTCATGGCGGCAAAGCCCATCTGCGCAATGGAAAACCGCTGGTCATTTTCCTGCCCCACAAACGATGCACTGGGAATGAACTTAAAAATATCGGCGAGCTGTTTCACACCAAAAACATCTTTTCGTTCCTGTTTGGTCAGACGATCCGGTTAAAAGCCGTCCTCCATGATCGCGCGTATCCGATTGAAGATACGCTTCGGGAAGCGCTGGAGAATCAGCAGATACAGCCGGTTATAAGGGGAGTATAACGCTTCCGGATCACAGCATGACCGATCCGGGCAGATAATGAGGCCGAAAAGTGATGGGATCATCATCACCTTTCGGCCTCATCTTTCTGAATGACTTAACTTCGCTCACCAGGGGGAACTGTATTTTTATATCCCGGATGTCTTCCGGGTCACGTGATAGCCTTCCCGCATGGAGAGCAGGCTGTCAATATGATCCCTCCTGCTCATTCCGGCCGGTGTAGCCAGAAACGTTCCAGCCGGCAGTTTTACCGGTTCCTCCTCCGGTCCACCGTCCGGTTCAGCTTTTCCGACATCACAAGCAGGAGAACCGTCAGGATCAGTATGTAGAAAGGAAGGCTGCTGATATTTGTAATGGAGGCAAGGGACTCGAACAGCGGCGGCATAATGTCGTTCCGATATAGGCGCTGGCCATCTGAACACCTATGACAGCCTGGGAATTTTTCCGTCCAAAGTTATAGGGTCGCATGGATTATCGCGGGATATACAGGGGCGCTAGCCGAAACCGACTCACGACCAGACCGGCAAGCACCAGCATATTGGTTTTACCGGAGCCGCCACAAGAATCAGTCCCACCACAATCGTGGCAATACCGATGCGGATCAGCCCGCGGTCTCCCAGCCAGTCGGCTGCAAACCCGCCTAAAAAAGCGTCCAAAGGTAATACCGAAAAAGAACAGGGAGGAGTATCCCGCTGCCAGATTCACATCGATTCCCGATGCTGCACCATATAGCTGCTTGCCCAGAGCATCGTCGTCTGCTCCACGGCACAGTAAGGAAAAAATGCCGCCATCACCAGGGAACACCCTTTAATCTTTCATGGTCTGCAATAGGCTGAGCGTCTTCCCACAGGGGATTCTCCGTGATCCGTTTTTCCTTTGTACCGCCGCAGGTTCCGGCGCCGTCTCTTTCCCCATTCACCTGTTTCCAGAGTGGCAGGCTGATGAAAAGTCCGGCTGTCAGAACGAACTGATGATGGAAAACCGCACGGTACCCGCTGTGCCAGCCATAGCCGCCGGTCAGGCAGTATCTCATGATATAAGGACTGGCCGCGGCGCCCAGTCCCCCAGAAACAGTGCAGCCAGCTCATATGGCGGGAGGCATAATGAAGCGCTACGTAGTTATTCAGTGCCGCGTCCACCGCCCCGCACCAAGCCCGTACGGAACTGCCCACAGGCACAAAAGAAGAAAGGAACCGATACGAGAAAACCGAATAAAGCGACCGCCGTCATCAGCACCTGACCGCCGTCACCAGGCCAGCTCCAAACTTTTTCGTAAGACGGTCAGAAAGAAGGCTGGAAATAACGGTACCAGCCGCAATCACCATCGTGATCATCCCTGCATAGAAACGGGCACATTCAGCTCCGTGTGTATAACAGGCCAGGCCGAACCTACCAGGGAATCCGGAAGGCCCAGACTGATAAAGGCCATATAAATAATAACAAGTAAAAATGAATACATAATCTCCCTTCTCCGCTCTATGATATCAAACCCATGCAGCTCCCATCACCTCAAGCATCTGATCCACCTGAATCGGCTTCGACAGATGACCGTTCATGACGCTGGCCAGCGATTTTTCGTATCCTCGTCAAAGGCGTTTGCCGTCAGGGCGATGATGGGAATTGTGCGGGTCCGGATGTCCAGAGGTCCGATTCGTCTGGCTGATTCCAGTCCAGCCATAACAGGCATGCGGATATCCATCAGAACCACATCAAACCAGCCAGGCTCTTTCCCGCAGTACAGATCAAGCGCTTCCTGCCCATCCACCGCACAGGTCACGGTGAAACCGTTCATCTCCAGAATGGTCTGCGCAATCTCCCGGTTCAGTTCATTATCCTCGGCCAGCAGAACACGCCGTCCCTTAAAAATCCGGAATACTGGCCTCCTGTTCCGCTGACGGACTTTCTTCTGTATTCTCGCAGGCATATTCCAGACTCAGGGTAAAGAAGAACCTCCGATCCCTGATCCGGTTCGCTGCGCACCTCCAGCGTGCCTCCCATCATCTGCACCAGGCGGCTGGATATGGACAATCCCAGTCCCGTTCCTCCGTGGCGGGAAGCGGTAAGCGCGTCCGCCTGCTCGAAGGCATTGAAGATTCTCCGCAAGGCGGCCGGTTCGATGCCGATTCCCGTATCCGTGACGGAAAAACGGATCAATGCCCTGGGCTCTTCCTCCAGCACATTCGCAGAGACTGCAACGCGGCCGGTCTCCGTAAATTTGATAGCATTTCCAATAATATTAACCAGAATCTGGTTAAGCCGCAGGCTGTCTGCCCGGAGCGGCCGTTTTTTCCTGTAGTCATTTTCAAAGGTCAGCTCCAGATGCTTCTCCTCGGCCTGGGCGCGGAATAAGGATTCCAGATTGAGAGCTGCTGTTCCAAATCCATCGCTTCATAGTTTAGCTCCATTTTACCGCTCTCAATCCGGGACATATCGAGAATATCATTAATCAGTTCCAGCAGGTAGGTATTGGCTGATTCAATCTTCTCCAGGCAGTCCAGCGTCTTCTCCCGGTCGTCCAGCACACTCTTGGCGATAGTCGTCATGCCGCTGATGGCGTTCATCGAGTACGGATCTCGTGGGACATACGGGACAGGAAATCCGTTTTTGCCTGGCTCACCGCATCGGCCTTTGATTTCATAATAAAAGAGGGACTATCTTCACCAGCTCTTTCAACAGCTTCCGCTGTTCCCCGGTCCACTGATAATTCTCCTGATCGATCTCAAAGCTCATGGAACCAACATATTCCCCGTAATTCCAGATCGCGGCATGAAGACAGGAGGCAATATGGGAGATTCCGTCCCTCACGTTATGGTCGGCCAGGCCATCCTCATCATACATATTGGCGCAGATTTCAAAATCTTCCTCCGAAGCATAGAAATCCTGTCCCCAGCTGCAGATCCGCGTGGTGACGCGCCCACTGATAGGAAAAATGGTAGGACAGAAAAGGCTTTGTCCGCCTCAATAATCGACACCCGGTCGAAATGGTACTTCTTTCCAATACGGGATAGCAGCAGGAACACAGCGTCGTTGATATTTTTCGACCGTCCCAAAAGCTCCAGAGCAAAGGAAACCAGATCCTTTTCCGGATGCAGTATCTCCCGGTCAACCGTGTTTACCTGGAATTCCTCCGGGTACATCTGCGTAAGGAACACCCCTACCTCTCTGGAGGTGTCGAGATAGCAGGCAAAGCATTGCCTCTGCCGTGATCCTTAACGTATTTCAAGGTGCTCTCGGCGCAGCAGTACAGCGCGTTATATTGTCCGTCACTTCGGTGCTGCACATACCGATGCTGGCTGCGACCTGATGTCCTTTTTCCGTGTTGAGAATAATATTTTTATCATGGCGGCGATGCGCGGACCGATTATCCCGGCCTCCCGTTTGTTGCAGTTTTTTGAAAAGCATAAATTCATCTCCGCCCAGGCGAATCGGAATGCTCTCCTTTCCGTTATCTGCCGAGAACATCCGCTACCTCCTGCAGAACCGCATCTGCAAAGACATTGCCCTCCTTCTGGTTGATATCTTCAAAATCATCCATGTCCAGAAGCATCATGACGCCGTGTTCTCCCGGCCCCCTTTCGCAGGCAAGGTACTCCTGAATCATGACGGATTCCGCTCTCCTTTGTTATAAAGGCCGGTCAAACTGTCACGGGACCTGGCCTCCTCCAAAGCCACCTCCATCTCCTTCTCCCGGGTTATGTCTTCCACAATACCAATGACAAACTGCGGTTTTCCTTCTTCGTCGCTGAGAATGACGGACATGGTCTGACGGCTCCAGTAACTGCGGCTTTTTCCCGCGGAATTCGCAGGTGGCGGTTCTCTCTCCGTTGTGAATCTGTTCGTACATCGCATAGAAAGCGGGATAATACGCTTCATCTACCTCTTCCTCTGCAAACCCAAACGGCATGTTGTCATACCGGTTCCGGCAGTGATAGACTTTACAGGTCCGTTCCGGGACCTGACATTCGCCGGTCTGTGGATAGTAGTAAAATCACAGGTCATCGTATGCTCAAGGGCCCGATGGATGATCTCATTACTGGCCTCCACCTGTCTTGTAAGGCGCTGTTCGTTCAATTCTGCCCTTTCCGCTCATTGATATCGATAAAAACGCCTGAATGATCTGTTCCCCGTCACTGTCCAGAAGGACCTCGGCCGTACCGATGATCCAGCAGGGGAAGCCCATCCTTCCTGAGCAGACGGTACTCAAAATCAGATTTATCTCCATTCTCGCGCAGTGTCCCAATCTCTTTTTAAAATGCTCTCCTGTCTTCCTCCGCGATCAGCAGGGGCATATTCCAGTCCTTTTTCTGCCAGAATTCTTCCGGTTCGTAGCCAAATATACGGATCGCCTCACGGTTGGCATTTTTAAATTCAACGCCCATACCGGTCAAACGATACTGTACAATGCCGCAAAGCACGGACTGAAAAGATGGTCGTACTGGTTCGCCTGCCGCGCCCGCTCTTCTGCCTGGCATTTCAAATGCTCTCGCTTCCACTTCTCCTGAAACATCCCTGACTACACAGATACAGACTGCCCGGCCATCTACAGACTCTCCTTTTTTCCCAGGGCGCTGACCCAGATATAGCTTCCGTCTTTCTTTAAGATCCGGCAGTAATCCGTATAATCACTGCCTCATCAAGCGCTTCCTCGAAAATATGTACCGCAGCTTCCCGGTCATCCGGATGGACACAGTTTATAATCATGCCCTCTGTCGCATTTCACAAACTCCTCATAGGAATAGCCCAGATATGACAGCATAAAATCATTGATATAGTAAAGAGGGAGCCCTGGCTCCAGGTAGCCGCCCATAATTCCGCCCGGTATACTCTTCCCCATGATATCCAGCGCCTTCGTTCCAAGCTGACGCTCCAGTTCATACCGGTCCAGCGTAGATTCCGGAAAATACTCGCCCTCCTCCTGTCGGCTTTCAGGCGTCGATGCGTGAATCGAAGCGATTCTGCAGACCCATCCTCACCCTCAACGCAGGCGGCGCTCACCTGAACCAGATCGCGTCCGCTTCGTCCCCTGGGCGGATATACATTAGCCGTAAGAAGAACGACGGCACAGCGATCGGAAACAACCATTTCATCGAAGCTGTCATACTCTATTCCAAACGGTTCCGGCATCTGGGAAAATTCTGTAGCCAGTGCCTGTTTTGCCTGGTTCCGTCCCACTGTCAGTTCAGACTTTCCGGTTCCCACCCAATGCACGGTATCTGTCACACAGTTCAGCGTGTCCTCTGCATTCCGCCGAATCAGATATGCATCAAAAAAAAAGAACGGACCGTTCTTCCAGCCTCGCCCGGTTGTATCATAATTCCACCTCTTTCTATCCTTTATCTATCACAAAAGTTTGTTTCCGGCAATTTAGCCTCCGCTTCCAGTGCGGTGGATTTTTGCTTTTTTGTTAAATTATAAAGCAGAACAGACAAAACTCAATCAAAAAGTCAGACAATTATTCGTAATCAAAAATAATCGTCGTTTGACAGCAGATAGAACCGTCAGCTATCAGTCCAGACGCCGCGCAATCTCCCTCATATGCCTTCCATCCGTTCCGCAAAGCACCCGCCAAATATTTTGAGACAGCAAATATCCTTAAGCGCCATCATATCTTCCGCCAGCGCCTCAGGCTCAGAGGTTACCAGTTCTGCAGCATTATCCAGTTCCTCATATGACAACTGCGCCGTATTCGCCTGTATTCCCCAGAAAGCGCCGTTTCAACAGTTCCTTGTCCTGGAACGGCTGTGACAGCGCCTCGTATGCAATCCGCGGATGGACACAGTTTGTCATATAACAGACCGGCGGATCAGATACCCGGTTATCGATATACGTGATTGCATCGCAAATAGAGTCCCGTCGATCAGCGTTCCACTTCTCTGAATTGTGAAGCAGACGATATAAGGAATTCCTGTTTCAGCCATGGCCCAGGCCATCCCGGCCGCCTCGGGCAGCGTCGGGATCAAGGCCGCATAGAGAAAGTCAACGCCTGCCTCGCAAACTGATCCAGTTCCCATCTGTGGAACATTCTGACTCGTTTTCTCCCAGAGCGCCTCTGCCTGTATACGCGTCTCCCCGGCTCGCCAATCATACCTCCCCATACATCTCTTCCCTGCATTCTCTTTTTATTTCTTTGAAGGAAGCTGACATTATCCCCAATCACGCCCTCTATCCGATCTGCTCCTTTACACGCTCCTGATTGACTCTGCGTGTGGGCGTCACTGCCAGAAACGGAAGCTGGTATCTATCCGCTATGGCGCCATATTCCAGCCAGAGTTCTTTCAGCGCATTCCTTCCTTTCAGGCTGTACACATGCTTCGCCAGAGCAAGGCTTTATCCGGCATCAGGCCATACTCCCGCTTCAGCCAGCTGTTCACCCAGAGCGCCCTCCATCAGAAAGGCCTGATGGTGATAAAAAGAAGTTTTAAAGTCCATACTATTTCCTCCCGTATTTCCTGATCCAAATCCGGAACCCTTTACCAGACTATTTTATTTCTGTCAGCAAATCTAAACAGGCAATAAAGACAGGACAGGAAACAGATATAGATTCCCGGCCCATCTTCATTGCCTGCTTGATCATTTAAACTTATTCTACCATATTCTTACAAAAAAAGTCAAAGCCAGGTATCTCTCGTAATCAATGAGTGTCTCTCAATACACCCCAAAAAACGAATTACCGAGGGCAACCCGGCTCTCGAGAATCTCCAGCCGGATTTCTTTCGTCATGACAGGTTCAAACACCGCATTTTTCCGGTATCCGACCGTTTTCCCTTCATAGAGTATGCGGCTCACCCATCGTCAACGCTGAGAATGCGGAACGTTTCAATCCGCTGGCTGAACCTGATCTCCTCCTTGATTACCACCATGGATACGTTAACCGGTTCCTTCCAGCTCAGACGAATCTCACAGCTTCTGACGCCGTCGGGAGTCTTATAGCATCCATCATCATCCCTCCCTGATATTGGCTGCGACGTAACCAATCTGGGACCCGGTGGCAGTCATCTCTGCATCTTCGGCCAGATTATGAGCCTCCACGCCTTCTCGGCATGCCCCAGTTCTCTCAGCCTTTCAGCGTCACGCTCATGGATCAGCCCCTCTTTGTCGGCGGGATATTCAGAAGCATCGTACTGTTGCCTCCCACGGAACGGTCGTAGATGGATACCAGATTTTCCAGACTTCACCTGATCATCCTCGGAGGCGTGATAAAACCAGCCCGGTCTTATGGAAAAATTCACCTCGGTGGGATACCACACCAGATCCGTCTCCCCTCCAGTACCTCCCGGCTCCCCAGATCCTGGTCGCTGCTGGAGAGCGTCCTCTGACGAAACTCTGTCTCATCACTCTGCTGGCTGTTTTCCTTTATCTTTTCCTTGTCCTGCAAACGGGCCGGCACCACGCTCCACTCCTGCTCCCTGGTGTCTCCGGCTTCGTTGCCGCACCAGCGCACATCAGGGCCGCAGACAGAGATGCAGGCGTCCGGCTGCAGACGTCTGATCACCTCATAGTAACGGTCCCAGTCGTACCTCTGAACCCTTCCATCGGCGCCTGCCGCAGGCGCCGTCAAACCAGACACAGAAAATGTCTCCGTACCCTGTCAGCAGTTCCGTCAGCTGTCCCACAAAGTAATCGTCGTATTCGTTTCCTTTTTCCATAACATGGTTCATGGCGGTCCCAGGGCGACAAGTAGATACCAAACTTTTAACCCGTGTGCCCGAGAGCCTCCGATACCTCCCACCACATCGCCCTTTCCACCACGGAAAGGACTTGCAGCCACTGTATGGTCCGTATATTTACTGGGCCAGAGGCAGAAGCCATCGTGATGCTTACAGGTGAGAATCGCACCTTTCATACCGAAGACGCCAGAGCGTTGGCCCACTGGTCTGCATCAAACCTCTCCGGGCAAAAGATCGAAGGCGATTCCGTTCCGTCCCCCACTCCCCTGTCTGTAAACGTATTTACAGTAAAATGGAGAAAACCGTAAAATTCCAGCTTCTGATGATTTCTCTGCCGCTCAAGGCACCACCTCAATCAGCCTTTTTTCCTGTTCATCGATTACCAATACCGTTCCCAATCCTTTCTCATTCTCATAAGTGCTTCCATATAGAAGTAATCCCCCCAGGTTACACTGTCGACTCCCCGACTCATGGACTCCATTCTCCTCTGACCGTTTGGCATACGTTCCATGAAGCAGAATTCCGGCTCCCGGCGCACCTTCTCTTAAGAGACACCGGTCCGTCAAGGCCTTCATCAGTTTTGCAGCCATGGACGTAAGCAGTTTTGCCTTTTCCTGATCCACACACCTGGCCATTTCCAGGAGACCGCAGGCAGCAATCGCCGCAGCGGAGGAATCTCTCGGTTCCCCGCTTCCGTCATGAAAATCGAAATCCCAGTAGGGAATTAAATCAGAAGGAAGATGTTCCATAAAACAGGCTGTAACACCATCAAAGAGTCTTTCATATTCCGGATTGTGAAAATATTCGTAACTTAAAGCAGTTCCATAGATCCCCCACGCTCTGGCCTCTGGCCCAGATGGAGCCGAATCTCGGTTGCCCTGCTACGTGATTCCTTCACAGGCGCTCCCGTCTCCGGATCAAAGTAGTAGGTATGGTACGTGGAATAATCCTCCCGCACCACAGGCCATGGCCGTTCTGATATGGCGTTTTGCCTTCTCACAGTAAACAGGATTACCCGTTACCTCTGACGCCCAGAACAGAAGGGGGCATATTGAGCAGGCAGTCGATAATCAAACGGTATTCCTTCGGATCGCCCACAGTCCCCACGCCTGGAAGAATCCGCCTTCTCCTGGAATCTTCCCATCAGATTGTCCGCCGCCGCCAGAGCCGTGCGTCTGGCCTGGCTGACCGCGGCTTCCTCCGCCTCTTCCCCTTTAACAGACGCCATGCCGCCACGCAGGACGGGCTGAATAAAAATCCCATATCATGGTGATCCACCACCACCCGTTCCTTCATGCGCCGTTCAAAGTCTGCCACTGAAGCCAGTGCCTCCCGCTTAAAAGCAGGGTCTTTCGTCTCCTCGTAAGAAAGCCACAGCTCTCCGGTCCAGAATCCGTCGGTCCAGTCGTCATTTGCTGTCTTTTTGGATAGATCCCATCCACACTGGCCGCTGCCGGAAAGCTCCTGCCAAAATAAGCCATATTCCGCTTTACAGTTTCCACACAGACGGCAAAGGCCTCTTCTGCCTCTCTGTCATTTAACTCCGGCGCAGCTGACAGCCAGTTTTTCCTTACATACAATTCTTTATCCATATTCTCCTCCTAGCCGGCTCACAGTCATAAACCGGACAGCCTGCAGCCTGCCGTCTTCCGGCTGACTGCAGGCTGCCATTCTGTCCATTCAAACATTCCGCTCATATTCAGGCTTCAAACCACAGAATGTCATTCGCCTTTAAGCTCATGGCCTCAGCCTTTCCCTCTCCGTTGTAAATGACTGTCTCCTGCGGCTCATACGTATTATTGAGAACGCAGTATTTGCCTGTGGCCGGATAATAATTCACTTCCACATTGAAATTGTCACTGTACCACTTCTTCATCTCCTGCTCTCTGCCGGCCGCCCAGAAAATAGCGCGGTACAGCATTCTGGAGTTCTCGAAGGAATACGGAATTCCGCTTAAGTATACGCTTCTTCCCTTTCCAAACTCATGAACCGCCATCTGAACGTCCTGGCCAATGCTTCGTAAGATCTTCGCATCCGGAAGAGCGTAGATGTTCTTCATGCCCTCGCCGAACTGAATCTCCTCACCGCTGTCCTCGGTGATGAAATGGCTGTGGGTCTCCCAGTTGTACTTTGTCGGTGGAGAGGCTGAAGCCCACTTCCTTATCCACGCCCAGGACACTGGCCAGTGCAAAATAGCGTCCCTCGTGCTGACAGGCCGACGGCTCACCCACACCAATGAGCCCGCCGCCCTCTGCCACGAATTCCTTTACCGAGCAGGAAACTGCCGATTCAGCCAGTAGCTGCCGCCGCTGGGTGCCGTATATGCATCGCCCACGTTGATCACTACACTGCATTCCTTTAAGACAGACGGATTTTCGATTACATCGTCAAAGCTGATAAATTTCACATCAAAGGGCATGCCGCTCAAACCTTCCAGTACACCCGCGTAAGAATACGTCTGTTTGTAATCAATGGCATGGGCTACCATATGGGTGCCCCAGGAGCGGAGTTTTCCCCAGCTGTTCAAGACGCCTACCGTGAAGTGGTTATATGGAGTCTGGCCTCCCACATTTTCATAGAGCAGACGGAATTCATCACAGATTTCCTCGATATACTGGATAAAATCCGGGAACTGAAGCGCCAGCTTTAAATAACCGCCGTAACCGATCCGGTCGATTGGCTTGCGTAAGATGGCGCGTCTGGCAGTGACCCAGTTGACCTTCGCCTCCCTGATCGGATCTCCTCCTCATGAAATACATCCGGGAAGAAATACGGCAGGAATCTGCCTTCCGTATACTTCACACCCGGGATATCGGAGATAAGGCGGAGTGTGGTTCCGTTCCCTACGGAGCCCACCACTGCGTCCAGGCCGACTTCCTTAAAATACTCCCCGAACGGTTCGGTTCCGATCCAGTGGTCCCCTAAAAACATCATGGCCTCCCCTGCCGTTTTCGTGGCAGATATCCACTAAGACCTTCATCAGCTTCGCAACCTCGCGCTGCTGGAACTTTTGAAAATCCTTAAATTCCTTTAGACGGAACGCGGTTCGTGTTATTGTGGTATCCCTGGTCGATGATATACTCCGGACGGAACCGGTACCCTGCCTCCTTCAAACTGCTCCAGGATATAAGGGCTTACACTGGCACTGTAACCGAACCAGTCTACGAACTTTTCCTTTGCATACTCGTTGAATACCAGGGTAAACTGGTGGAAAAAGGTAGTAAAACGCACGACATCCGTATCCGGGTTTTCCACCATCCAGTTTTTCAGCCTGTCAATGACGTGCTGCTGCGTCTTCGGCTGTCTCACGTCAAATGTAATCTGGTGCTCCACATTTTCCCAGCTGTTGGTAATAAAATTATACATATGTACCGGGTCCCAGATGATGAAGGCCAGGAAGCTGACCGTATAATCGTGGTAACGCTCCGGCTGTGCCACAATAACCTCTCTGGCCGCCTCGTCGTAACTCCACTCTTCCGGCGCCACTACCTCTCCGGTCGTGCGGTCAACCACCTCCCACCAGCGTTTGATGTCATCGATGGTATTGGGCTTTAACTGCTGATCGTATAAACGCTTCATCACCGGAATGCGAAGCTCTCCCGCTTCCATCGCCGTATAGAACTCTGTCATCAGATACATCTGCTGACTTCATCCGGATTGGCCTCTGCCCACGGATTGTCTTTTTCTTGTCGTGTAGTAGGTAGAGTAGATTTTACCGGCATGGACTTTAATTCGTCCGGCATGCTGGTGCCGTCGCAGTCACGGAGAGCATCAGCTCCCCAGCGTTTTACGATTTCTTTCGTTTCCTCAATCATATCCACATCAGTGGGTACGGTTACCCGTCCATATTTTTCACTCATTGCTGCTTCTCCTCATAATTCGTCGTTGTTTTCAGTCATTGCCTCATACCGCTTACAGTACACGCATATCATACCACGGAGCACCGGTTCTTTTCCGTTCAGCTCATAAGCGTTGGAATCCGCGTGGAGGCCTCTTCCATCCTGACAGGTTACCCGGATATACGTCTCATCTCCCGTTAGCGCAAAGGAAGCTTCTGTAACCATCTCTCTCCGGGCCGGCCACTTTCTTAAGGCAGTTGCGGCCTTCCATCAGCACATAGATTTTCTCCACCGGACTGGTTTTCACAGTCAGAACGCCGTCTTCCACATACAGCTCCTTAATCTCCGGTCCCATAGAGCTGTAAAAACTGCCCTTTAAGAGAGCGTCCACAATGCTGTCATACGTCAGCTTTTTCCGCCTTAATCATGGTAAACCCGCCAAAGGAATCACAGAGCGGATCTCCGAACGGATAAGAGTTATGATTGTCATCCGTGGAAACGCAGAACAGCCGGTTGCCCAAACGCAGCATCTCGTCGTAGCTCTGCGGGTTATAGCCATACAGCCCGTCGTGCTCACATCCATAATTATAGATCTCCATTCCCCAGAAACCGCGGAGATTCTTGTAATCGTCGTAATTTTGAAGGGACCAGTAAGGATGATTGTAGCAGGCGAAAATCCATACGCCTCATTTGATCAATATATTCATTGATATAGTGGTAATCCCCATAGCGGCGCTCCGAAGGGGGATCTGTTTTTTCTCTTCTGAGAATTCCTCCGGCTTCGCATCGTACAAATTAATATGATACGTCTTCACCCTGAAAAATCCCCCGGCACTTGAAAGTGCTCGTTGATGTCCACCTCGCAGGCGGCCAGCGCCACGAAATGATCATCCATCAGTTCCCTGTGCCACTGATACTTCCGGTGATCCGTGTAAGCTACTACGGAATACCCCGCTTCCATGTATGCCTTTTTAACCTCTTCCGGCGTCAGGCGGCCATCGGAATGGATGGTATGACAGTGAAGGTTTGCCTTATAAAAGGTCCCTGTTTCCGGTATTAAATAAATTTTGTTTGACATTTTATACTCCCTCCAGGATGTGAAATTTCTAAATCTGCAGAATTTTCTTCCGGTAAGCAATCCATCTCCGGACAATCAGGAAGCAGATCACTGCCGAAGCCGCCGCCATCAGAAACCAGATCACGATGGTGGCATTCCATCCCAGGGGCCACCGACAGCGCCCGATCCCATAAGTGGAGACGGCGCCGCCTGCATAGACCGAGGAATTTAAGAGGCCCGATACGGAAGAAGCTCTTCCGATCACGCCGAAATACGACGGAAGCACCGCAATCAGCATGGTGTTGACCGCCATCATCGCCGTCGTCGCCACAGCCAGCATCAGAAAGGATACCCGCCATGCTCTGCCCCGACGTGAGCCGCAGCATCAGGATGGCCGCTGCGCTGACCACGAAAAAATGCTCCCGCAGTCCGCACCTCATCCCGAACCAGTGAATATTGGCAAACGATGCCAGATAGACTCCCAGCAGGTTGAAAACCGGAATCACCATGGTGCTGGTAATGGCCAGAATGGCACTCACGCCATAAGTCTCACTGATATAAGTCGGCACCCATGTGGTAACTGTCCTTTAATGCCCCTGGACGAAGAGAGCCATCATCAGAAAAAGAAAGCCCGACTGGACTCAGAAGGCTCTTCCAGCTGACGGACATCTCACGGAAGCTGCCGCAAAAGGTTTCTTCTCTGCCGCCCCGTCCAGCCTGTCCGAGGTCCCGGCTTCCCCGGATTCCACCGCGTACCGTTCCACCCGGTTCATGCCCAGGAGCCAGAATGCTGAGACCGCCAGCAGCGCCGAGCCCGCCAGAACGAACATGGCCCTCCAGCCCGACAGCCATATCACAGCGCCGTCAGGCCGTAGGCCGCCATGGTTCCCACCGGGACGGAGCTGTTGAGAGATACGCACGCCTTCATCCTCGTCTCCGTCTCATAATACTCATACATCAGCCGGATCATGGGCGACCAGATAAACGCCTGAACCAGACCGTTTTACACACCAGACCGCCGCCATCAGCCCCGGGGCTTTCACCCCTGCCATAGCCAGGTTGCAGAGACCTGACACCAGAAGTCCGGTGAAGACCATTTTCTTCGGCGCCAGGCGGTCTCCTAAGAAGCCGCTGACGAACTGCCCCTGCTCCATAGGCAAAAAGAATGCAGTTCCGATCATTCCGGCCTGGCCCTTGGAAAATCCTCCGATGTAATGATCTCTGTCAGACTGGCTGAATAGTTCAGCCTTCCAATATATGTAGAAAAAATAAACAATCCAGCACAGCCAGAACAGAAGCCTCACCATTTTTTTGTCTGTTATCTTGTAAAATCGAAGCCCCACGCCGCTGACCTATTCCCTTCTTTTTTTTCCTAACCCTTTACCGCAGAGGAATTGACGCCCTCCACAAAATATTTCTGCGAGAATAAGAACAGCACCAGGACCGGCATAAGAACCAGCGTCGCCGCAGACATCTGAAGCGCCGGATCCGTCACCGTACCTTCCGTAAACAGCTTAATACCGACAGACAGCATCTGCTTCTCCAGGCTGGAGATGAAGATGTAAGGCCCCATATAATCGTTCCAGGACCATACGAATGTAAACAGAATTAACGTCACGATGGACGGCTTTGCCAACGGCAGTATAATCCTTTGAGTAGATCTTAAAGTGGTTGCAGCCGTCGATGCGGGCCGCCTCACTGATCTCCTCCGAATGCCGATGAATGCCTGACGCATCATGAATACAAAGTAGATATCGAAGGTAGCCGGCAGTACCAGAGACCACATGGTATCCAGAATATGATCTGCTTAAATATAACATACCTCGGAATCAGCATAATGTCACTGGGAATCATCAAAGAAGTCAGGAGAACCAGGAAAATTCCGTCTCTTCCTTTAAAGTTGATCTTGGAAAACGCGTAAGCCGTGATGGAAACCACGAAAACCTTAATGACAATGGTGGTAACCGTCATCACGATGGTATTAATGTACCACTGCCCGAAATCATAGTACGGATCACCGAACAAATCCGAATAGTTGGACAGGATGATCTCTGATCGGGAATCAGCTGAAGCGGCTTTCGTGAGCACGTCAGCCGATATCTTGAAGGACGATGACACCATGAATAAAAACGGGTAGATGCAGACAAGGCCGATGGCAATCAGAACAATCGTCCAGCCCCATGACATCTTTTTTCTTTCTTAAGCATAGTTCTTCCTCCTTAATAGTTGACCCATTTTTGCTGTCCGCGCCACTGGATCAGAGTGATGATCAGAACGATGATAAACATCACGAGAGCTCTGGGCACTGGCGTTGCCTGTCTGGTAGTTGGTAAATGCGGTTCTGATAATGTTGATGGACATAACCGTGGTAGCCTGTCCCGGACCGCCTCCGGTCAGAGCCTCCGGATGGTGGTAAAGTTCTGCAGGATGTGATCACACAACTGATCATTAAGAAAATGTGGTCGGTGAAATCATCGGATCACAATATTCTTAATTCTCTGCCACTTGCTGGCCCCGTCGATCTGAGCGGCCTCTAATAAATCCGCAGAGACGTTCTAGCGCTGCTAAATACGTAATAAAGTTAAGTCCGATGCCTTTCCACACGGCGATGCAGACAACCGTCGGAAGCGCAGTATTAAGACCGTACAGCAGATACGGCGGATTCTCGCTGCCGAGGGCAGACAGAATGTAGACAACCGGACCGTCCGGACCGAGCAGCAGCTTGAATACAACAGCCACCGCCACCATATTGGATACGTAGGGAAGGAAGAACATGGAACGGACCAGATTCTTACAGTGGATTCCCTTATTTACCATGTATGCGATGAAAAGCCGCATACCATGATTAACGGCACATACATCAGGGAGTAAAGCCCGGTACGGCCTAATGCCTTCATGGTATCCACATCCGAAAACATGCGGACAAAATTGCTGAGCCCCCACAAAGGACGCGTCTTCCAGCTTGCTGATATAGCGGACATTGGTAAAACCAAGAATCACCGCAATCAGAAACGGCAGCCCCTGAATATAATGTAGCCGATCAGGTAGGGAGCAATAAAAGGGCCCCTGTAAAATTCTCCTTTTTCTGAGCAATGGAGGATTTCATTTTCACTTTTGCATTACCATTACTTTTCATAAATACACCTCTTTTTCGTGTAAATGCGGTTGAGTGAGCGCAAAAAGGGCAGCCCCTAAGGTTTCCCGAATGGACTGCCCGTCAGGTCAGACTACATTACTGCTTATCTTCTTCGATCGCTCTGTTTGCCTTATCCTGAATCTTGGTCACTGCGTCATCGATGCTCTCAGCCCCCTGGCCGTAAAGCTGGCCTTCTTCGATAATAGCCTGGGAGATCGCCGTCGTCGCCGTAGCCAATGATTTTTTCAGAAAGTGCCTTGCGGCCGCTGTCAAACCATGCTGTCTTGAAGTCTTCTACAGTGAGTCCGTCAAATTCAAATGGCTTGAGCCAGTGAGTTCTCCACGTACTCATTGATTTCTTCGTCTGTCAAGTCGATTCTTGCAGGTACACGGCCCATGCCCAGTGTATACTGGTTCTCAGCCATGCAGGCTGCCGCTGCGAATGCCGCGTCTTTGTTCTTGCTGGTGGACGGTACTGCGTAGCAGCCCGGCACTGTCAGTGTGACGGATCGGTTCCCTCCGGATAAGGCATCGGAAGCAGGCCGACCTTCCAGTCTCTCGGGTACTTGTCAAACTGATTTAAGATGGAAGTTACCCAGCCGCCGCACATGAACATACCGTATTTTCCGGTCGATGCAAATGCGTTCCACGGTGTGTTGGAAGCCTTGAATTCCAGAATCGAAGGCTGAATCTTTTCTGTGTTGCCCAGGCCGTAGAAGAACTCTAAGCTCTCTTTAAACAGCGGATCGTCAAAGTTGGCTGTTCCGTCGGCCTTATATGGCTCCCAGCCCTTCTGTAATGCGTACATATAGTTGTAGCAGTCATAGTCCAGCATTAAGGAACCGTAGATTCCCCTTGGAGGTATCTGTTACCTTCTTTGCTGTTTCGATGTATTTTTCCCATGTCCAGCCGTCTGCTGTCGGGTAGTCAACTCCTGCGTCATCGAAGATCTGCTTGTTGTATAACGTGATCCAGATATCAGAAAATGCCGGAAGGCCGTATACGTCTCCGTCAAACTCCGGAACGTAATCGCCAAAGGTTCCTGCGATATCGTAGCCCGCTTTCTCAGCGAGAGCGTTCATCGGCTCTAAGACACCGGCATTGTAGAATGCCTTTAAGCCCGGCTTTGTATTGTAGATTAAGTCGATCTCATCACCAGCCATTGCTGACCAGGGTTTTGTCCACTTCACCGGCTTTCGTATTCGGAATCACGTAGAATTCAATATTGATGCCCGTTTTTCCTTCACCAGATCAAGTAACTTCTGGTTTTCTTCTCCGGTACTGGCCGTCTGTGTAGTTGCATACTTTAAGGTAACACCGAACGGCTTGTCGGAAGCCGCCGCACCTTCTGTTGTCTCACCCTCTGCTGCGGTTTCGCCCCCTCTGCTTTTGTGGTGGTTTCTGCTCGCTGCGGTTGTGGCTGTATCCGCCGGTTCCGCCTTTTTGAAGAGCAGCCAGCCAGTGATCCTACTGCCATTGCTGCGCAGAGGACAGGGAAAACAACGCGTTTTATGTTTCTTTTCATTGTGGTAATTCCTCCCAGCTAATTTATTTGATGTATTAATTGTAACGTGAAAAACCAGCCGGATCCATAGTTGGAATTTTACCTTTATTGGTTATTCTTGTCCTTTACCGATCGTTTGGGGAATCGTTATGATCACGATCGTTCCGGCCCCCTGTTTACTTTCAAAATCCGAACACTGTTCTGGTAACCGGTATAGATGGCGATTCGTTCCTTCACGCTGTACAGACCAATACCGGTCCCTTTTCGTCTCCGTTTTCCGGGCCCGTCTCGGTTCCTCACCGTCCCCGCCTCGACCTGGCGGCGCACCTCCTTCAGCTGGTTCTTCGTCATGCCGCATCCGTTATCCGCCACACGGAACCGGATCACCTCTGACTCCTCCCGGATATCAAGCCGGATCTTCAGCACACGGTCGATCCCCCCATACCGTACATGAAGCAGTTTTCCACCACCGGCTGCAGGGGTAAGCTTAATCATGGCATAGTTATACAGCTGATCGTAATCGACGGTGCTGTCGAATTCATCCGCCCTTATAGCGGTTTTTCTGGATATTCACATAGGCCATGACGTGTTCCACCTCCTGCCGGATGGGAACGATAGTCTCCCCGTTTCCGATGGACAGGCGGTACAGACGCCCCAGCGCCGCAGCCGATTCGCCCGATGTCGGGGCGGCCTACTTCATTGGACTTCCAGACGATATTTTCCAGTGTGTTGTAGAGGAAATGGGGTTGATCTGCCCCATAAGCACCTCCAGCTCCAGTTCCTTTTTTCTTCTTCTCACTCTCCACCTGTTCTTTGATATAGTGGTTAATCTGCACCAGCATGGCGTTGTAATACATCATCATGCTCCTTAACTCCCCCTGGTATGCCTCCGGTTCCACATAGGCCTCCAGATTGCCGTCATAGACCTCCTTCATGGAAGCGTCCAGCACCTCCACCGGCTGAAGGAAACGCCTGAGATCCAGTTAATGATCGCGATGCAGGCCGTCACGCAGACCAGCATGGCGGCAATAATTTCCTTAAACAGGCGGTCGATGGGCTCGGTGGCCGCGCTTAAGGGAACCACGGTAAATATCTGCCAGTCCGCGTTGTTTAACGGGCTCAAACCGTAATATAAGACTCATCGTCATATTGAATCTGATGGCTCCCCCTCTTCCGCTTCTTTTGCGCTCCATAATCCGCTCCGGCATCCGGCACATCTCGACGGCATCCTGATCCGACGAAGACACGAGACGGCCGCCGGAACCATACGATATATACGGTCCCCTTTCATTCCTCGGCAGATGCCTGATAAAGCTGGTAGATCTGATTTTCCAGCACAAAGAACTGGGTATAGAGCCACGTACCGGTAAACGGGTGCAGAATCCGGCGCATACAGGTAATCACCTGGGTCCGTTCTCATCCCCCCTTTTTTCGTCCTGCTGAGAAATTATTCTGCAGGGGCTGCCAGTGAAACATGGACAGCTTCGTCCGGTCCACAGTGGCGCCCATGCCGACCATGTTTGAGATCATTTCCTGGAAATACGGGTCCAGGAAATTATACACTTCCTTGTTATTTCCGTAGATGGCGCTGATTCGGGCTTTTCCCAGCGGGTCAGTCTTCAGAAAGTAGTTATTGAGTTCATAGATATCCCGCTGCTTTCGATGGTCCTGCTGCCGTAATCCTTCCCAGAACTCCTCCACCCTCCACGTCGTAGGCAAATTTGTCGGATACCAGCTGCGTTACTATAGAGCAGCTATCCACCTGGGCCGCGATGCATCGGCTCTCTGGCGTATATTTCCGACTGCCTGGTTTTTCATCTCCGTCCGTGTCTTTATAAACAGCACAGACGCAACCTACCGTAAAAGGGCAGAAGCACCCCAACCACTCAGATAGAAAATGAAACGCTGTCTCAACTGGCGGTTCATATAGCTGGAGCCGTTTCCATATGTTTCATTCAACCTGTCTGTCCTGTCCACAAGCCATGGAGTCCCGGTATTCATTTGCGACTCATGCCGCAGTGCTTTGTAAACACTTTGATAAAATTAGAGGCATCTGCGTCATCCGGTCATCTCGGCAATCTCAGCAACTTTTGATGATGACGTCCTGCAAGCAGGGCCATCGCAAGTGCGCCATCCGCTTTGCAGTGTAATGAGATCGCTGAAATTAAACCTGTTTCTTTTAACATACTTTCTGATATGTAGGCCGGATTTCTTCCGGAAATGCAACTTGCCGTGGCCTCTAAGGAGACCAGATTGGGAAACAGTATTCCCGGTCTAAATACTCCCGTATGGAGGTGTCACCAGCAGTCCTGTCTTCTTCTGGCCCGCTGACAGGTCCGGCGCGATGGAAGAGACGTGCTTCACTGTCTGCCCGTAGACGGCAGGCAGATGTTCCTCGTCGTCACAGAGACCGCTTAAGCTGGCCAGAAGGCCCAGTCCGTAGATATTATCTCCTGATCTCCCTGGATCTCTGATACAGCGGCCTATGGCCTAGCTCCTCGGCTTTGCCTTCCTTTCAGCGTGATAATCCCCACCACCTTCCGGTCACGGTTTAAGAAAAAAATGTTTCTCCCAGGCCATCTCTCTGCTGTTGCAGTACCGGATAATCCTCTGCTTCAGCTGGTGGTGATCGTCCCTCTCCCTGATCCCACAGGCTGGGCATCCAGTACCGCCATCATACAGCAGTTGAACTTCATTGCCGGCGTCTTCCATCTCCTCTTTCCAGCCATACTCTTCCCTCTCCGCCCACATAACCGTCCAGGAGATTGCTTAAACACACGCGCATAAGACAGTTCTTTATTCTGCATGGCCGAGACCTTTAAAGACTCCAGTTCCCGCCGTTTCATCCTCTTCATCTTTCATGTTTTCAGACGGTGAAACAGCGTCTCGAATTCATCAATGTCTGTAGGCTTTAACAGATACTCTGTGACCTGGTTGCGTATGGCATATTTAAATACTATGCCACATCGTTATATCCGCTGAGTATGATAATCTTGATCTCCGGGTTATTTTCATGGGAGATACTGCATCAGCTCGATTCCATCCATCTTTTGGCATTCGGATATCAGACAGAACCACGTCCGGATGCGTTTCCCCCCGATCATACGCACAGCCTCTTCCCCGTTCTCCGCCTGTCCTGCGACTTCAAATCCCACTCCGATTCCACGAATTCCCGGGCCATGCCGCGGCGGATATCTTCCTCATCGTCTACTATCAGTAACTGGTACATGGCTGTTCCTCGTCGTATTTTGCAGGCTGCCTTTTAACTTGTTCTGCGGCCGCTTCTGTCACTTATTGTATAACTTCTTTGGGTTTTCTGACAATAAAAAACAGTTCAATCCAAAAAATGAGACTCGAAACCGGCAGTCCTGCACGGTCTCAATCTCATAATTGCTGCTGGATAAACGCTTTTTTCGCCCTTAATGCCGTCTTCTATGCGTCTTTTCCGGCAGCGGCAAGATAGCGCTCAGCTTTTTCTTATTCCGGCAGGGTTTTCAATCCGGTAATCTGGCCGGACGAATTCCTTTGTAACCGCTCTCAGATCAGCGGTTCCTGCGTTTCATCTGTCCAGAAGGCTGATACCAGCCGTCGCTTTCATCAACAAACACTCTTACCTTCTGCCCTTTAAAGTACATGGCGTCCTCTTCCGCGCGAAACGATATTCCGAAAGAAGCGTACTGCTCATATTTTTTCCCGTTTTCCAGCGGCTCTGATTTGACCCGTCTGTGTCCTCTTCAAAAATTTGGCACGGCATTTCTGTGCCTCCTTCCGGACATCACGCTGACACCGGTGACGGCCTCCGGAAATCACGTTCCACTTTCAGATTCACCGTTCCGGCCTCATCATAATAAAATGCTTCCTTCTCATTAGAATCTGTAAAAAGCTTTACTTTCTGGTTTTATAGAGGAGCGACTGACCATCGCCTGATATACCAATTTCATACGGGGAATATTGTTCATAAATACCGGCGGCAGGAATCTGACTGCGATATCTTCTTTTCACGTATATGAGATCCGGTATGCCTCTGCAGCGCGGAGGTGGCAAACGCGCCCAATCACAGCCACTACGGCACAGGCCGCCGCTATGGAGAAAACTGTTGTCTTTTATTTTCATAATTGCTTCGATCCTTTCTTCAACCGCGTTTTTTACTGAAATTGCATTCCTTCAGGGGATAAGACCCCTTTCTTTTCCTCATGGCACCTCTTAACGCATAGGCAGATTTGACAGTTTCACCGGAACATCCGCACGACTCTTTCATCACAGGGCTCGACTTTATCCCGATTGGCCCAACAGATACATGACCCAGACCAGGGGGTTACCCAGTGCAGGCACAGGGCAGCCGTCAGCAGCAGCCGTCACCGTCAAAGCGCCGGATATGCACTGCCTGAAGGACGTATGCATTCTCATTGTCTCCGTCCAGTCCGTGCTCTGCCGGCATTAAAATAACAGGATGCAGGATTCCATGTAACGGACAATATGAGGGGCTGTTATTTTCCGCTCTGGCGAATGGAAACAGGGCGCCTTAACTGATATTCCGTCAGCCATTGAATTGTAAAATCGTTTTCTACCGGCTCAATCCACCATAAATTTTCCGGCATCTGATGCTGGCATATTAAATACAGGATGCACAGTACCAGCCCGAACCCCAGGTCCAGCCCCACACGGAAATCCCTGATTTCAGACCATCGCCGTATTATGTCTTCGTGGACCGCGGTTCCGGCTGAAACCGGATTAACGGGCAATACGGATTCGCAATCGGAGAGGTTCCGATTTGTCCTGGCTCCGGAATGCCCTGCCAGGGAGTAGACATGAATGGGAGGGCAGCGAGAACGGCACCAGCGATTCCGTACAGAACCAGCCCCCACAAACAGCAAACGTTTTTTTTTCGCAGACGGTTGATGGAGATGGCCCGGACGGCTGTGATAACCAAAATCATGACTGCACCGGAAACACTCATTTGTATCAGACTCATTTCCCGTCACCCTAATTCCTCTACCATCTGTTTCACTGGTTTTTCCACCTGTCTCCGCACTCAGGGATTTTGCCCAGCAGAGAGGCAAACAGCTTATCCACGGAGCCATCGAATACCTTATGAAGCAGTTCATCGGTTTCCTGCTCCTGCACCTCTTCCTGCTTCACCAGTGCATGACAGACAAAGTTGGGATCGATCCGTTCCACAGCGCCTTTTGATACAGCGCTTTAACAGTGTAAGGTGGTATTGACATTCCAGTTGTACCGCTCCTTCTCATCACGTCGGCAACGTGCTTTGCCATGGTGTCTCCCTTTCCAGAGAACATCCATAACCTTTATTTCACTGTCTACCAGTTTGATGCCCATTTGTTTCACCTCTTTTTCTTTTATAAGACAGATGTAGTATCCATCCTATATACTACTCAGTCTTAGTAAAAATGTCAATACAATTGTCTTATTTTTATTCAGATACAATGACCGGTATGTCTGGTGTAAAGCAAAAAAGAGAGAGCCGCAGCCGTCAGCAGTTCTCTCCTCTTTCACTGTTGCGGCAGGGGTCTGCCGCTTCTCTATTTTTTTCAATGATCTCAGACAAAGCGTTCACACCATCCGGACAAAGTCTATGAATAAAGAAAAAGCACAGGTACTCTTTCTGGTCTGAACCGGTCCGCGGACAATTTCCACTCCCAGTTCTTTCATGTATTCCAGCTCGATATATCCAGATTTTTCCACGGAAAGCCCCAGCGACGGGCATTCTCCATATGGAACGGCCCGGCATCTGCCCGCAGATTCGCCGGTAAGTTCTCCCCCGACCATCTGCCATAAACGCAATTCGTGTCCGGCATAGAAATCGTAAACCAGTTTGCAAATCAAATCTACATTTCTCATAAAAAATGGATTCTCCAGATTTTTACTGCAGTGTTGCAAATATAAATTTCATGTTAATTTCCTCCAAATATAAATTATGTTAAAATCAACGGCAGACACATTTTCGAAGTGCAGCCAGAAGGCGGTCAAAATCGATCGGCTTCGTAACGTGATCGTTCATTCCGAAGCCAGTCACTTTCGAGATATCTTCCGCAAATGCATTGGCAGTCAGTGCAATGATGGGAACAGTCTTCGCCTCCGGGATGACCGCTGCCGCGGATCTCTCCGCCGTATATCCATCCATCACCGGCATCTGTAATCCATGAGGATTGCGTCGTACGTTCCCGGCTCAGAGCTGACGAACATCTGAAACGCCTCATACCGTTCTCTGCCTTGACAACGATAAAGCCCGCATCCCAGAAGCGTCTCCGCGATTTCCATATTGAGTTCATTATCTTCTACCAGAAGAAGCCGCAGTCCCTGGAGACAGGCATCCAGCTTTCGTCCGAGATTACCGGTTACCGCCCGCTGTACTGCCTCCTCTTGCCTTTCTTCTTCCTCCAGAATCCTGATGTTCAGCGTAACGATAAAGCGGCTTCCCTCTCCCTCTCTGCTTTCCACCCGGATATTGCCCTGCATGGCCTCACGATTCCATAGGAGATGGACATCCCAAGGCCGGTGCCCTGTACCTTTCTCACGTGACAGTTGTCTTCCCTGGCAAACGGAACAAAGATATGATCCATAAAATCCCTGCTGATCCCGATTCCATTGTCCTCAACCGTAAATACAAAGCGCCACGCCTGGAATTCCGATGTCATCTCCCGAAGCAACCGTAATCGTCCCTCCGTGGGGGGGTATATTTTTATGGCATTGTTAATGAGATTGATCAGGACCTGGCGGATCTTGCCGGCATCTCCCAAAAGGTTGTCGTGTGTGGTGCCATCCGTCAGGAAATTCAGAGTTGTTCCTTTTCCATCGATTCATTATAGACGATGCTGCCGATCTCGTGGAACAGGTTTTTAAAGAAAACGGCGCTTCGGTTAATGTGAGCTGCCCTCTCGATCTTCGACATGTCCAGAACCTCGTTAATCAGATGCGGCAGATGGCTGCTGGACAGACTGATTTTTCTGAGGCAGTCCTTCACCGTTCCCGGTCATCCACCTGCCCCATGGCGATCGCCGTCATTCCGATTATGGCGTTCATCGGTGTCCGGATATCATGCGACATCTGCGCCATGAAATTACTTTTTTTAGCCTCATTGGCGTTTCTGTGCTTCCTCATACGCCGCAAAAAGCGCTTTCTGGCTCTGTGCCTCCTGTTCCTTTTTCCTTCTCAATATTATGGGAGGCTAAAATAATCTTGATTGGAACCCCGTTCCTGCTCTCCGCCAGGATAACGTGGACCCGCATCCAGCCGTAATAACCGCTGTAATCCCTGCGGTATTCCAGGTCATAGATCGTTTCCCCTTCCTGAATCCGCTCCTTAATAGCCCCAGGGACATTTCCTGCTGAAACCGTTCCGGTCCTCCTCATGAATCAGATGCTCGTGGTAAATATCAAACAACACGCAGTATTGATCCGAATGATTCAGGCGCTCTGCGACATCTTCCCCGCACAACAAAGGTCTGAAAGTCTCTTCCGCCAGGTCTACATAGAAGACAGAGTGGTAGAAAGCGGAAAGTCCCTTAATGATATTCTGAGCCTCGACGTACAGCTTCTTTTGCTGCTCTTCCTTCAGCTCCGTCAGCTTCTGCTCGTTGATGTCCATGTTGGCAAAATCACCTTTGTGATAACGCCGTCCTGAATTTCCGCTATGCTGAACCTGGAGCGGACCCATCGGATACAATCCGGATAGATCCGGCGGAAATCAACTTCATACACAGGCTGTTCGGCCGAGAGCGTCTGACGCAGGAAATCACTGCTGGCGGCTCTGCGCATTTTCTCCTGATCTTCGGGATAAACGTAGTATTTTACAAACTTCTCATAATAGACATCGAGGGCTCCCTTGGGAAACGCCTTGTTTTTCTGAATAAAATCCTCCTGCCAGATCGGTTCTTCCGTATTGTTTACATAGTCAAACAGATAGATGGAATAGTATTCTCACAGATTTGACAGGATGGCCTCCCGTCTCTGAATCTCATACTTATCATCCACATTCCGCACCGTAAGAAGGATCCTGTCCTCAAAATTCTGACTGATCAAGGCAGAATAATAGCTGTAGGCATGGAAACCGCCCTCCCGGTCGTACATATGCAGACATACCTTCCCGGTATGCACCGGCGTGCCATAGTTTTCCGTATCAAAAATGCGTTCAAATTCCAACCGGTCCTCTTCCGGCATAATCGTTACCGCCTGATCATGGAATTCCTGATACGTGCCCCTTCTGGAAAGAGTCAGCAGTTCCCGGAATAGTAAATACAGTTATACTCTGTTTTTCACAGTCCACACTGATGAGCAGTGTATAAATCTGTGACACTGCAACCTGTGCGCTGGCTTCGTCAATCCACTTTTCTATCTCGCCGTCCTGCTCTTCCATGGCGGCTATGACCCAGGGATATTCCTCGGAGTATTGGTTTAAAGGGAACCACTTTGATTCTGCGCCAGCGTTTTTCTTTTGTTCTGTAAATCGCTTCCCGCTCCCGTATGATCGGAATCAGCTCTGCCGGTGCCGGAACAGTCCGCTTGAAACTGTCTTCTTATATTCTCCGGATTGACCGCATTCATAAACAGTTCGCAGTTCTGCCATACAATCTCGCTTTCCGCATAGTTTCGAAAAAAAAAGTCTCGAAATCCGCTGCCCTTCGCTGAAGGCTTCCAGCTTCTCGGTGGCTTTTATAATTCTGTATTCACCGGTTTGGAGATGGCAAAGTGATAATCCCTTTATAATTCTCATTCAGCTTCTCCAATATGGTATCATACTCCTGCTTCAGCATAACCGTATTGGTAATATTCTGGTGATACCCAAGCAGACAGGTCCCTCTCTGAAAATTCTTGTCCCGGATGCCGCCGCAGCGCATAAATCTGTCCCCACAGCGGGTGATGCCACAGGTACTCCACCTCCGCTCTCTCATCGGCGCAGATACGCTGGACTCCGTTCTGAACCATGGGATAATAATCCGGATCGATGCGCTCATACCACCCGCGGTAACACTCCTCCGGAGACGGCTCCCCGGCAAAGCCAAGCAGCTCCAGCATGGCTTTGTCCGCATACATTCGCGGTTCCTTTCCCTCTTCCAGTTCGATTGCCCACAGACCGGTCTGGGCCTCGTGCAAAATATCCTGAATCTTCTGTATATCCTTAAAATGTTCCGCCATCTGTCTTTTCCTCCCGTATCAAAGAGTACACCAGCTATTCTGCCGTATCCGGTCCTTGGACTTCACTCATACTGTATTTCATTTTATCAAATTCGGCATTTTATTACAACCAGTTTACACATACAAATGTACGAAAAAAAGTACATTATCTGAAAAAGATTCGACAGATCCCCATTTTATCGATATAATTAGAACAGTCAATAGAATATCTGAACGAGGTGATTTTATGGAAGTAAAGGAATGGAGCTATGAAGATTTTCCGGAATTTGCAGAAGAGGTGGAGGGCGGTAAAGATTCCGACCACCGGTAACGAAATTGGCGTGATTTATCACCATAATGTAGAATATGCAGAAATTGACGGTGAAAAAGCGCATTTACAGATTTTGCGCCCACTGACTCGTAACCAGCCGGACATGGTTTGTCCGTGTGTAGTATTTTGTAAGGGCTCCGCATGGTTTAAGCAGGACGTATATATACAGCTTCCGCGAGTGGCAAAGCTTGCGGAACGTGGCTATGTAGTGGCTGTGGTGGAATATCGTCATTCAGGCATCGCACCTTTTCCGGCACAAATTATGGATGCCAGAAATGCCGTACGCTTTCTGCGTGTGCATGCGGAAGAATACGGAATCGATCCTGAAAAAATCGTTGTTGCAGGCGACTCTTCCGGTGGGCACACTGCCATGTTTGCCGGCATGATCCACGATGATGTGGAAAATACGCTCTTCCCGGCATTTCTGCGGAGGTTAAGGGCATCATAAATCTCTACGACGGCGTCATGAAGGAAGATTCCAATCCGACCCAGCTTCTCCACTGCCAGCCAGACAGTCCGGAAGGTATGGTGATGGGGCATACGGACCTGCGTGAAAGTGAGGAGCTGCCCGCAGGCTGGTGGAATCGACATAGAGCCAGACAGTGTGATCCGCCAACGATCATATTCCATGGTACAAAAGACCGCATTGTCAACTGTGAAGGCGTGATTCTTTATCGCCGTATGAAAGAGTGCGGGAAGGATGTGAAGCTGTATCTGATTGAGGGCGCCGACCACGGCGGCAATGAATTCTGGACAAAACAGGTTGTGGACATCATGGATGACTTCATCCAGAGGGTAATACAATAATTGATTTTCATACTGGACGTCAAAAGAAGAACCTATACCAGAGCAGAGTATGCAAAAATGTATACTCTGCTCTTTCCCACTCTTTATACCTCCGCCGCTTTCTGAAATACTTTCCTGTCCCTGACTCTGTCGTCTTTCGCCACCTGCAGGGCCTTACCGCATTTAGGATGGCAATCACAGAAACGCCTGCCATCTGCAAATACCGCCGCCCACATACTGGCAAATCCAGCCGCTCCCAGGACCAGCACGATTGCCTTGATCCCCAGGGCAAATACGATATTCTGCCGAACGATTCGCAGGGTTTTTCTGGAAATCCTCATGGCCGCAGCGATCTTGGACGGCTCATCCGTCATAATGACCACATCGGCCGCCTCGATGGCCGCGTCAGAGCCGAGTCCGCCCATGGCAATGCCGATATCCGCGCGGGCAAGAACCGGAGCGTCATTAATGCCGTCTCCCACAAATGCCAGTTTACCCTTCCCGCTGGTCTGGAACAGCAGCTGCTCCATATGGCTTACTTTATCCGCCGGAAGAAGTTCTGTATACACTTCATCAGGCCCAGGCGCTGTGCTACATTTTCGCCCACGGCCTTTGCGTCGCCCGTCAGCATGACGGTCTTCCGAGATTCCCGACTGTTTCAGTTCCCGGATCGCAAGGCCGCATCCTCTTTACTTCATCTTCAATCAGGATAGGCTCCCCTGCTGATTCCGTCCTCTGCCACGTAGACAACCGTCCCTGTCTCTCTCACCGGTTTGAATTTGATGTGATTTAGATTCATCAGCCTGCTGTTGCCAGCCAGTACTGTCTTTCCGTCTAAGGATATGGAGATTCCATGGCCGGCAATCTCCTGAACATCAGCCACTCTGGAGGCATTCAGTTCCTTTCCACAGGCTTTTACAATGGATTTGGAGATCGGATGGTTGGAATCCTTTTCCGCGTAAGCGGCCAGCTCCAAAAGCTTCTCCTTCGTAATCTTTTCCGGAAAGCATCCGCTGACTGCAAACGAGCCTTTTGTCAGCGTACCCGTCTTATCAAAGACAACCGTCTCTGTTTTAGCAAGCGCTTCCAGGTAGTTGCTGCCTTTGATCAGAACGCCGCATTTGGAAGCACCGCCGATTCCGCCGAAGAAGAAACTGAGCGGTACAGGATAACCAGTGCACAGGGACATGAAATAACCAGGAAGGTCAGCGCCCTCAATCCATACCGTGAACGGCTGGCCTGTCAGAAGCGGAGGAATGACTGCAGAAGCACCGCCGCAGCTACAACAGCCGGCGTATAATATCTTGCAAATCTGGTAATAAATGCCTCAGATTTCGACTTCTTGCTGCTGGCATTTTCCACCAGATCGAGAATTTTGGTCACGGTGGATTCTCCATATGGTTTCGATACCAGGATTTTTAAGGTACCGCTCTGGTTGATACAGCCGCTTATCACATCGGCTCCCGGTTCCACCTCCCTTGGCAGGGATTCCCGGTTAGGGCCGAGGTGTTCAGGGCTGAACGGCCTTCCAGAATGGTTCCGTCGAGCGGTACACGCTCTCCCGGCTTTACCACGATCACTTCGCCGACAGCCACCTCATCGGGATCGACGGACACGATCCCGTCTTCTCTCACCACATTTGCGTAATCCGGCCGGATATCCATCAGCCCGGATATGGACCGGCGCGACTTGCTGACCGCGTAGGACTGGAACAGTTCACCCACCTGGTAGAACAGCATGACCGCGACACCCTCCGCATATTCGCCTAAGAACATGGCACCCACGGTCGCTACCGTCATCAAAAAGTTCTCATCGAATACCTGGCCGTGTAAAATATTCGTAACCGCCTTCAGATGATATCCCAGCCGATCACCCCATAGCACAGCAGAAACCCGGCCAGTTTTCCCTGTTGGAGTTAGCGGAAGGGCCATGGTAATCAGGTATATGGCTGCTTTGCCGCGAAAATCCGGTATAACTGTTTTTCTGTTTTTTGTCATATCATTTTCCTCTTCGTCTGCGGCGGCGAGAATATGCTGTGCCGCCGTGCTTTTATAGATGCAATTGTCTCTCGCTTACACGTGCTTCTCAATTAAATCTTCTTAACGGTTACATCCGGTTCTATTTTCTTTATCAGCTTTACGGCTTCTTCCGCAATCTCCTGGAACCGTTCATCGGCTGCCTCAGAACCATCTTCTGGCTCAGGAAGTTGACCTCCACATTTGTAACTCCGCTTATCTTCTTAACAGCGCCCTCAATCTTCGCACAGTGTGCACAGTCTAAATCTAACAGCTTAAATGTTTTCTTCATAAGGAATATCCCCTTTCAATTTTTTGTTTTATATGAATAATTGTTCATGTGTTCATTTGTATTCTATAATAGATCAAACGATTCGTCAATGAATAGAGTCATTTTCTGTCCGTTTGGATCAAAATGCTGTCTTCCTGGAGCCATTTGATTTTTTTGCTGAATCTTTGATTTGTATGGCTCTCCAATTTGTCCATTCGGGCTCTATTCAGGTCTTTTGGGGAGCGTACAGAAGAAAGATTATCTGGTTTTATTTTAAACTTTGGTCCAGGGTATACTTCGGATATGGCGGCCAGCTTCTGGGGCGAAGCTCGTTTCTCTGCTGGTTCCACTGCTGGCTCCGGTCGGCCTTGGCTTCTGGCAGATTGTCGTGGCGCTGGTCGCGGGTATTTCCGCAAAAGAGGTGATGGTTTCCAGCTTTATTGTCCTCTTCGGAATCCAGGGACGAAGACCGCCGGAGAAATGGCTTTCCGCACTGAACGGCAAGCTGTCTTTCATAAGCTTCGGACCGCTGAACGCGTTCTGCATGATGCTTCACCGGAATCTGACGTTTTTCATTTTGAAGCAGAATATTTCTTCCAACTGTGTTACAATAGCGGTAAACAGACGAGGAGGCTTTCCGATGGATGAACTAACAAAACCGCACTATCAGATCTATTATAATCAAAAGCCGCTGTCCCCGCAGGTTTCTCCGATCTGCATGTCCAGTACCAGTATGGGAACCGCGAAAATCCCGGAAGTATGGATGTATTTACCATATTTCCGGGAATCGAATTGATCTATAATGACTTTTCCATGGTTTACTGTGACAGCAGCCTGAAGACAGAGAGCGAACTGCTTGAGATAAATTACTGCTACCAGGGCCGCGAAGAATGCCAGTGGCTCTGCGGCGATTACCTTTATCTGGGCAAGGGCGATTTATGCATTACCCGCATGGAGGATGGCACCCCGGCCTCTACTTTCCCACGGGCCGTTACTTAGGGATCACGATTGTGCTGGATCTGGGGATTCTAAAGACCATAAGCCCCCGCTTCTGGACAATGAAAAACTGCGGCTGCAGGAATTCGGCAACAGATTCTGCCCCGGCAGTCACTTCCTTGCAATCCGTGCCAACCGACAGATCGATCATATATTCGGCGAACTGTATCAGATTCCTCAGGAGTTCCGCCATGATTATTATAAGATCAAGGTTCTGGAACTCCTCCTGTTCCTGAGCATGATCGATCCGGGAACAGGAACGCGCCCTGGACCGTGTCACCAAAAATCAGATCGACATTATCCGGCAGGTACAGCGCCGGATCACGCAGAACCTCCAGGAAAATATAACGATCGATCAGCTGGCAAAGGAATTCTGCATCAGCTCAACCTCCTTGAAAAGCAACTTCAAGCAGGTCTACAGCACGACCATCAAGGACTACTTAAGAAGGGAGCGCATGGAGCGGGCCTCCGCCCTGCTTCTGACCACCGGCGAGCACCGTGGCCGATATCGCGGCTTCCCTGGGCTATACGAATCAGAGTAAGTTTTCCGCCGCGTTCAAGGCAGTCCATGGGCTGACCCCGGTGGAGTATCGCAGGAAGTGCCGGCATGAGCGGAAGGATTGGTTCATTCATCACACACAGAGCTATAATAACAGACTTTTACCGCCTCAAGCTCCGGTTCATTTCCAATTGTCTGGCACCAGATAACCGGTTTCTCTGCTCCCAGCCATTCCTCGCTGATATATGCAGTATCCCGGCTTCCTCCTCTTACATCCGGAAATGAACCGTTTGGAAGGACCAGTCTGCTGATTACTCTGTGATTGTTTACAATCGTCAGTTTAATATCCTTTCCCTGGAAAAACAGTTTCATTTCCTTCCCGTCTTTTCTTTCTTTCCAGCGGCAGAGTCATCACATAATTTTTCCCTTCCGGAGCTTTATGGGATACGTCGTTTTGAACCGCCTGCAAGGGCATCTTAAACGTTTCCACCGGCAGCATACCGTACTCACAGTCCGTCTGTGCATTTCCTGCAATTAATGTAACGTTTCCTACCCGGTCGGTGGAAAATTTACGTTCTGTTCTCAGACACACCTCAATCCGGTCATTTTTTGCATAGCGGCTGATATCGACGACAGGATCATCCTTCAGCACATCTGCCTCTAAATGCCCATTTACGTAAACATGAATGATGCAGTCCGCCCTGGAAAAATGAAGATACAGTGAATCCGCATTATCTGGCACAGTAATCCATTTGCTGTAGACGCCTCTTACAGGACTTACCGCCCTGCTGTAGGAATCAATTCCCATTATGGTATTATAATTGGAGTGACGGAAAAAAGTACCATTCGCCCACCGGCTGTTCATCCAGATCAAACAGCCAGTTATCGCTGATATCCTCTCTGCCATTGATACGAACAATTTTCCCCAATCCCCTTCAGAATTCATTCTCAGAGACTTACAGCGTATATCATCGAAGTTGCTGTGTCCCCAAATTTCCGTATATATCTGGTAAATTCCAGGCTGTAACTGACGAAATATGCTGTCTCCCTCTCCCATAGATCACATCTGTCTGCTCCCCGTCCCGGCATATGGTAATAATATCTGCCGCTTCCTGGAAAGGAATTCTCCGTCCTTTTCTACCGAAAAACGGTAACAGCCGATTCCTCTGTACTGTGGGATCTTCTCCATTGGCTGTACTGGCGTTTTTCTCAAATTTAATTGCCGGTAATACTGCATCGCTATGGACAGATGGGATATCACCCGTTCCTCCGCCTGCTCCTCCAGCTTCCCCTTCATATCAGGCAGACCGGGAATCGGCATCACAGCAATCTCCTTCGGCGATCCGACAATCAGGTTAAAAAGACTCATCCTGATACCCGCCGTTTACTGTCTTTATTTCTCCGTCCATATCAAAGTACTGCAATAAAGTCCCCATAGCCGTACATAGCTGTTGTAGTACGGTCCTCTTTTTTCCTCAACAAAGCCAATCTCATAACTGCTGTATAAGAGGGTTATCTCTTTTTTTGTCTGAAAAGCACAACATTGACAGGCAAAATCTGGTCTCCAGAGACGCCATTAACAGGGTCAGTTCAAAGTCATGATATTGCAGATGAATGGTATCCTTCCGGCCCAGATTGGACAATTCCGGAAATCTCCCGTGTCGTATGAAGCAGGGGAATCACCGCGTTACCGGCTGGCTGGATTGAATCACCATACCTTCCGCCTTCATTGGAACCGACTCCGCAAACTCAGTCGGGAATGAATTCAGCAGACCGGACAGAAGCCTTGATTCGTAGAACTGATCATTTACCTCTCCGGCAGAGCCAATCATGGAATCAAAATCATAATCAGCAGCCATCAGCGCGATGGGATTCTCACGTGTTCCCCAGTTGGTAATTCCATTATACCACTCCATCGTATTGCCGGCAGTCTGATTATAAGGTCCCAGCAGCTTTGCACCACATGCCAGAAGACGCTTTAAGTAACTGTGCTCCCTGTTTGTCTCTGTGATTAAAAAACGGCATATTCCGATCAGACACAGTAGAATAAAGATGAAGTGCTCTCTCCTCCGTCCCCGGAGAGTTAGAATCTGAGTATACATTAAATGCGGTATAAAGTCCCGGTGTCAGCCCACCCGCACGCAGTAAATCGTTCTGGCCACAGCAGTAAAAAGCGGGATATCAATACCATGACTCGCTGCCATACTCATAAGCTTCTCCATATAGCTAACAGGGCTCTTGCAGTCAAAAAATCCAGTTCATTCTCAATCTGCATGCAGAAAGTACGGTTCCTCCTCTGCTTATCTGAAATGGTTCCAGAACAGGCAAAATATGATCATACCATGTTCCAATCCGCTTCAGAAACTCTTCATCGTCCTGTCTCACAGAAACGCCGTCTGCAGCCAGCCATGCGGAAGTCCGCCTCCATCCCATTCCGAGCAAATATATGGGCCTGGCCGTGCAATCACAAAAAAGCCCATGCATTTTGCCAGTTCCAAAAAAAGCATATACATCACGGTTTCCTGAGAAATCCCATATTCCCGGAGCTGTTTCATGATAGTTCCAGGGAAATAAACATCAATTGTATTATAGCCGGCCGTCTTAAGAAGTTTCATTCTTTTTGCCCATTTTCTCTTGGAATTCTAAATAGAACAGGGAAGACGCCAGCAAAATATTAGACAGTTTCATTGTATTCTTTATCCTTTCAGTCCGCTGTGTACCATACCGTTTGTGATTTGTTTTTCAAATATAAGATACGTAATGATAATCGGGATCAGGGCGCATACGGTTCCGCCATAATGACAGTATACTGCATCGTATGTTCCGACTGGAAAAAGGTAAGTCCCAGCTGAATCGTGTACTTTTCCTTTGTATTTAAATAGATTAACGGCGCCGTATAGTCATTCCAGACCTGCACAAATGTAAAAATAATCAGTGTAGAGAGCGCCGGCTTCGCCAGCAGGAGCATCACCTTCGAAAATATGTATCCCTCTCCGGCCCCATCAATTCTGGCTACTTCCATAAGTTCTCTGGGTACTGTGAGAAAAAACTGCCTCAGGAGGAAAATACCGAAAGCACTGGCCAGCTGCCCCAGAATCAGGGCTGCATGAGTATCCGTCAGTCCCAGTCTACTGATGATCTGATACTGCGGAATCATAATTGTATGCCACGGCACCATCATAGTTGCCAGGTAAAGTGAAAATAAAATATTCTTTCCCCTAAATTCAATAGATGAGAATGCATAGGCCGCCATTGCGCTGATAATCACCTGACCCGCTGTGGCAAATACTGCTACCACTACCGTATTTTTATAATAAAGAAGAAATGGTTCTTCTACCCAGACCTGCGTATAATTCGATAAGTTGACCGGATCAGGTATCCACTCAACAGGCACCGTAAACACTTGGGTATCAAATTTAAATGACGTTGAAACCATCCACAAAAAAGGAAATATCATCGTAAGAGACAGGGCACTCATAAGCACATAAAAAAAGGCACCTGCCATTTTTTTAGATTGTATCATATCCGTTCTCCTCCCTAATCATAGTGAACCCAGTGTTTCTGCATCAGGAATTGAACCGCCGTTACCGCCAGGATCAAGGCAAAAAAGAAAATACGCGATGGAAGACGCATACCCCCATATTCATCCTCTTAAATCCCTCATAGTAAATCCGGTACGACAACACATTGGTACTCATACCGGGGCCCCCTCAGTCATTACATTCACCAGGTCAAATACCTGAAATGAATTAATTGTCACCAGAACCATATTCAAAAAAATACTTGGCGTTATCATGGGAAGTGTGATTTTAAAATATCTTTTGATACTACTTGCTCCGTCGAGAGCGGCAGATTCGTACAGACTATCGGGTATATTCTGCAGCCCAGCCAGGAAAATCAACATGTAATATCCGCACGATTTCCATACAGAGACAATAACCACTGCAAATAACGCCCATTTTGTTGATGCAAGCCACTGCGGCGGATTGACTGCTCCTATTTGCTGTAAAATCGTATTTAAAGGGCCGCCCGCCGGATTAAAAATCATTTTCCAAATAACGGCTACAGAGACCATGGAAGAAATATAGGGCAGAAAAACAATGTTCGAAACAGCTTTCTAAACTTCGTAAGCTGATTTAAAAGAGATGCAAGTATCAGGGAAATGAGCATGGTCATCGTGGAAAACAGCACTGCATAGATGATGTTATTTTTTAATAGACACTTTAAAATAACGATCAGAAAACAACTTGGTGTAATTGCCAAAACCGATAAAATTATAGGTTTTCGAGAGTCCGGTATAGTTTGTCAAACTATACCAGAATCCCAAAATAATCGGCAGAAACATAAACAATGTAAAAACAATCAGGCTCGGCAGGACAAACATCCAGCCTGTCCATTCCCTCTTTCGCCGGCTGCTCTGCATCATAAAACGCACGCTCCCCTCTTAAGAATTCAATTCCGCTCTGCGTTCTTCAAAATTCTTTTACCGCTTCATCAAGGGTTGTTCTCCAATCAGGTACAGCTCCAGTTCCTCCACATAAAGTTGGTAATGTCGCTGTATCAGGTATAAACAGAGTTTCTGAAACCTTGCTGATATCCAGCATATTACCGCTCCATCTACACCGATCGACTCTTCAAAGGTATTTATGACATCATCGTCAATATAAGCAGGAATTGCGCCGTAAGAAGCCGTGATCAGGCAGCCTCTTTGCCAGCCATAAACTGAACAAAGTCAAGGCGGCTTCCTGCTTCTCCGGCGACATTAATACCGACAAAGTACTTACGCCTCTATCGTTAGCTTCTCCCCCTCCTTATCAACCTGTGGGATCATGGCTAATTCCCAATTCGAAGGTATCCTTAAGCTGCGGGTTCTTCTTAAGCATTTGCCAGCGCGTCACTGATGGACCATTCACCGCCGGGATACATGTAGCAGTTACCAGTAGTAAAGAAATTAATTCCATCGGTTCCGCTGCTTCTCATATCAGTAAAAACTCATATGGGAATTATCGATATTATAGTATTGGTTTAACCGTTCCATCAAATTTTTAAAGGATGTGAGATCATCGTCCGCCAGATTAGGATCCCTTCTGGAGCACTTCATAAGTACAGCTGTTCCAATCCGGAATATAGCTTCCGTAAATTTTATCTTTCCCTTACCTTCAGTCAGCTCCATAGCAAGCTTTCCGTATTCATCCATGTAAGATTATCCGGATAAGCAATTCCTTTTTCGTCAAACATTTTCTTATTATAAACAGGCCATAGGAAGAGGAGCGATAGGGAAGCACATAGAATTTGCCATCATACTTTGTTTCAGCAAAACCGGTGCCGTATATTCCCAGATCCAACCCACTGTCTTTGATATTCTGGGAAATATCGACCAGATTTCCTGTTGATGCCAAATCACTGGCCATCGATCCCGAACGAAGGTTAAATATATCGATATCATTTTTCCCTGCCAGCATCGTGAACAGCTTATCTTCATAGTCATTGCTGTTTACCTGCGTCATCTTCACTTCTGCTACTGTACTCTGTGCATTGTAAGCATCCACAATATCTTGAAGATAATCGCCCTCGCTCCATGCGTAGTAGTTCAGTTGAACTTTACCGGAGCTGTCTCCTCCTGGAAACTGTGTCTGACTGAGGCTTCAGACTGAGTTTTCTCCACTGTGTTCCTGCCGGTGTGCTCTCCGGTGTTTTTCCTGCGCAGCCAGCCAGCGCTGCGGCCGCCATAAGTGCGGTAAAAGTCATTGGTATCATACGTTTTGTCATGTTACTTTTTCCTCCCTCTCCTTTTTCGATTTCCAATTAGTTTTTCCAGGGTGCTAACCACCTTCCCTGCGATAAAGCGATTATAAGTGATTTTTAACAACTCTTACAAGCTGGTCTTTCTCTGCAAATCCTTATAACGCAAAAACGATTAGATTTTTCTAATCGTTTCCGTCATTATGCATAACCCTCTCATTTCTATTCCAATGGCTGATTCTTCTGGCCTGCTTTCCTTCACTTTTTCCATATAGTAAAAAGCCGCTGGAATCCGCCTTCTGCAATACATCACTCAATCGATTTGCACTTCATTTTTTGAAGAATATTCCGTATATGGGTCTTCATCGTCGCCGTACCGATATAACGCTGTTTACAAAACATCCTTCTGAGACAATCCCTCATGCAACGCACTCAATATATCCCGCTCCGGTATCCGTGAGCAGCTGAATCAGATAAAGATTGTAGATGAGACTTTCCTCCTGATCTTTAATCCTCTTAAATTCTGTCTGATCTTTCTTGCAACCTTTGGCTTCATCACGGACCGGTCATAATAGGCATCCCTGACACACTGAATCATGTTCGCGCTGGTAGCCGTCTTCTGAACGTAATCGCAGGCACCGGCCTGGAAAGCCGCATAAACCATTGCATCCTCTTCATAAACCGTCAATATGATTATCTTTATCTCCGGAAGTTTCAGATAAAATCTGCTTTGCGTGGCTGTAATTCCCGCATACCTGCTTTCCATTTCTATATCCATAAGGATAACCATCCGGCCTGGTAACTGCACTCTTTAATACAGCCTCATATCCATTATGTGCGGCAGATTTTATCTGGCGTGTGTTCAAAAGATATCCTGATATCTGTGGCAAAGGGACGGAATATCATCTACAATCATCACTTTTATCTCTTTATCTTCCATATAATCCTCATTTATTCTACAGATAAACTGAAAAAAAACAGCTCCTCCATGTTAGAATTCTCGCTTCTTTTTCCCATTGTGACTCTGAATAATCCGTTTAACAAAGGAAAGCCCAATTCCCCCAATTATGCTTTGTCGATTTGGTTTGAAATAAATGGTTCAAATAAATTATCCATAACAGACGGGCTGATTCCCGGCCCTGAATCTTTGATCGATTTTTATCTGCCTGTCATAAAGCGTCGTAGTCACAGTAATCGTTCGTTCTCCCTACCAGCTGATCTTTCATTGCATCAACTGCATTGAGAATCAAATTCTGGAAGACCTCATCTATGTAATGGCCATCGCAAAACACCTTCCACTTCTTTTTATTTTCAGCAGTATCAATCAAATTAATTTTATTTTCTGCAAACAGTTCTTTATTCTTTTTAAGCGTATCCGCCAGAATCGTCAAAATATTGTTTAAGGATTGATTTAATACAATACGGTTTGCATTCTGCTGGAGCAGATCTAAACGTTCATACACCTCCAGACAGCTATTACGAATCGTTTCCAGACCTTCCCGGTGTTCTTCCGGAGCCTTCATCACCCATTCTGCTTCCGACAAAATACCCAACATTTCATTTTTTATATAGTGGCTGAATACCCTGATGGATATTTCTGAAGAAGCAGCAATGGTTGAAAATACATAATCTTTCTCCCTGAGTTTTTCTTGCCGCACGGTCATATCGGTAAGAACTCAACAGAAGAAACAATAAAAGAATCACAAGATAGAATGGAATCATTTTCATAAAACGTATATAGGAGGCATATCCAAAGATTTATAAGCGGTATAGTTAAGTGCTCTGGACATCCACAAAAAAGAATCCGGTAAAAAAAATACATATAAAAATAGAGAATACAGATTCCCGCATTCATTGTAGTCTGTGACCACTTCATAACTCTTAAATCCTTTATCGGTTCTTTTCTGACAGCATTCCTGACCATATACACAACGACATTAATATAGTTAAAAAATTACCGCTTACCGTTATCCTGTGAAAAACCTGATATACATCGTCGAAAAAACTATCGGATCCGGAAAAAGCCAAAGGCCTCCATAATAGAAAAACCGGACAGAAAAAGGACTATACAGAATAACCTGAGCCAGCCAGAAAATTACCAGTCCCATTCGCAGTCTCCGCTGCTGCCTTGGCCAGTCAATCTGTGACAGCGTATAATTACAGATTAAAAACAGCAGACTGCTCATATTCATTCCACATACCAGAACCGATTTGCTGATATCTATGTAAATCAACTTCCCAAATAGCTCTTTGCTGATATTAAAATATTGAAATATCGTATTGTTAAAAGTAATTATCCTTCGCCATATAAATCATGGAGAACAGAGTTACACAGATGAAAGAAAATAACATTCCAAACACAAGAAATATTTTTGGTTCTGCTTTTGTCCATCGCTTATCCCCCGTTTCTTCAATATCCTGTTTATTATAGCATAGAACTGAAACAGCGGCTACGTTGATAAATTCTCATATGGCTGTAAAATTTATCCAACCAACTTTTACAATTTATTACCAGTCTTAATGGTTTTCTCGAGCTGCTATCCGATTTTTCAGCTGCTTAAAGTCGATCATTCTTCAGTCCTGTATATGTACTTCCTCTCATACTCCTCAGCGGCATCGGCTTCGCGTAATAATACCCCTGAACATAGTCACAGCCGATTGGCTGCGAGAAATCTCTCTGCTCCTGCGTCTCTACGCCTTCCACAATTACCGGTATCCCCAGATTCCCGGCCATCGGATCACAGATGTGAGTATAATTTCCCCCCTTTCCGGCCAGTATGTCTCCGGAAAGGAAATTCATATCCACCTTAGAACATCTACATCGATATCCTTCAAGCATATTTAAAGAGGAGAAGCCGGCTGCCGAAATCATCCATCATAGTCACAAAACCGGCGCGCCGCAGCATACGGATGAGCAGCCATGATCTGATCTGAATCGGGAGGCATAAGCACTTTCCGTTATTTCCAGATTCAGCAGCGAAACCGGAACGCGGTATTTCTTCGTCACTTTCAGCAGTATATCGACCAGTTTCGGATCAAGGCGTTATCCTTGAAGATTTATGGTAATGGGATTTAGTTTATTCCATCACTGCACCATTTACCAATAATCCGGCACACATGTTCCGCCATGTAGTAATCAGGCGGACGATGAAACCACTTTTTCTCGAACAGCGGAATAAAGGTTCCAGGCGGGATCAGGCCGGCTTTGGGGTGATTCAGCGCACCAGCGCCTCAGCGCCATAGTCCGTATCTGTGGCAAGGTCGAATTTCGGCTGGAAATAAATAATAAACTGTTCCTGTTCCAGCGCCTGCCGCATATCATGCATGATCTCAGACGCTTCGATTTCCCTTCCGTTCTCTCCTTTGTCATAAACTCCCAGGCAGGAGGCAAAGCATACATTCATTCATGATACGGATCACTTCAGACCGCTTCTGAAGCTGGCGCTTCCTCTGCTGTTTCTTATAATTCCCTGTATGCTTGCATTCTGTCTGGAATATATCGTGACGGTAAATACATTTTCTCCGGTTTTCAGGCGGTTTCGAACAGGGCAAAACTTCACCATTCGCCCAACCTTTTCAGGATGCGTAATTTTTTTCGTTCTTCTTTTGTTTTTACCGGATCCATTTTTACCAGGTGACGGCATTCTCCGTTTTCGGCGGAACCCTTCACTGTCCAAATTTCTTCGATCCAGAAACAGCATGTGATCAAGCCCATGGAAGCAGACCGGTTTTCCTCGTAAAAGACTGCAGCCAACCGCTTATCGTCTGATTTTTTGCAGTTTTCAATGATAATGATCAATACCGCTCTCATGATTTCCTTCTCTCATTCGTATGAGCCGCCGGATACCACGGAATAACTATTCTGTGGTATCCGAAAAAAACCACAGAGAACCCTTACCATATCTTCCATTTTCTTCCGTAGTTCATAAAAATGGATTCTATCCTGCTACACAAGCAGACCGGCAAGAAACAGAGTTCTCTCCGGTCTGTTTATTGTAACCATGGATATGTACATTGACTCCCCCCTGTCTTTTGTTGTAAAATAAACAGAGTTTCATTTATTTACTTTAAATAAGGCTTCGGATACCACAGAATAGTTATTCTGTGGTTATTTTGTCTAAACCGATCCTCATCCGGTTCATGACTTTTTCATACTGTCTCGTGCTTGCCGCCACATAGATGCGCGTAGTCTCAATCGATGAATGACCCAGAATATCTGCAAGGTGGGCCAGATTCTTTTCAATGGAGTAGAAGGTCTTTGCAAACAGATGTCTGAAATTATGGGGAAACACTTTTGACGGATCTACTCTGGCTTCCTCACACAGCCGCTTCAGAGAGTGGCAGATATGTGCTCGGTCCAGATCTCTGCCGCTTCTCGTGCGGAAAGATACAGCCGCTTTTTATTTTTTCGTTTCTGATAAATTCCTTCAGCTTTTTAATCAGGTTTTCGGAAAGATAATCAGCCTGCATTTCCCTTCATATAGATCTCTGTTTTCCCTGGCAGACTGCCTCCACGGTAACGTATGGCGACTCACTGATCCCTGATTCCGGTGCTGTAGAGTACCATCATGAGATAATAGAGCTGTGATTTTCCCATTCTCCCTGCGCTGTCCAAAAGTCTTCGGTAATCCTGTTCCGTCAGTTCCGTTCTTCATCGATATAGGCCTTTTTTCTGTACCTTCAGGAATTTCACCTTACACATATCCAGATTCATAAATTCCAGATAGGAGTGAATGGCCGAAAGCTTACCATTGACAGTCCCCGCTTTGTACTGGCTGCTGAGATAACGCCGGTACTGTAAAATCGCCGCCTTACTGATCTCGGCTTTATCCATATAAGCAAGCAGCTGTTCCACTTCATGCAAATACTTACGTATGGTGGCATCGGCTTTTTCCTCGTTCTTCAGATAATCCTCATATCGTTTGATATTCCTTGCATTTTCCATGACAGGCCTCCATTTTTTTCCAGTCAGACGTTTATAAGTGATTGTATGGCAAAGACACCTGACGCCGGAATGGCGGACTGTGCCTTTAGCAGCCTTTTTAGTTTCCTTATTATCAGAAAAAACTATGCATCAGTTTAGGAACCTTTATGAAATGTTGCCTTCCGGCTCTGTCCAAAAGAAGTATTTTCAGCATGAAAGCCGGTATTGAAGTGATGCGTTCAATACCGGCTTAATATTCCTGATACGTAATAGTTAAGACTCTGATATGTATTCCCAATCATTATAATGGATACATAAGTAAAACTCAAATCACCTCGTTCGCCTCAACCAGAGACTTCTGAAGCATTTAGCGCGAACACTTCACAGCCAGCAGTTTCTGTATATCATCAAACTGCTCCCTGCATGTAACACGATAGTGGATCCAGCCACCGTCACCGCAGGGATACTTCGTATCGATATACTCCCGGGTATAGGGCTGCAGCTGGCCATAGACAGACTGAAACTGCTTGTCAGACAATCGGATCATCACTGTAAAACTGTTATTTTCAGCGAAGATATTGCACATCAGTTTCTGTTTCAGCTTGTGAGCGATTCCCCAGCCGTACTGGCGCCATATGGAAAGACTATTTTCTGTTCAGTTCCAAATGTTCTGGATAACCATTCGTTCAGTGAGGTAAATAACCCGCCGTTTTCACCGCAATACGCGGTCATAACAGCAATTGTTGGTACTTCCTTCTTATTCAGCATCCGTTCGTACATAGCGGCCTCCATCTGTTCTGATTATTGACCTGATTGTACCATATATCCTGCGTGCCAACAACTCCTTAATTACAGAATGAGAGAAAAATCCGGGCGTCATACAGGCCGTTTATCCGGAGGCCAGCCTTTTCTCAAGCTCTTTCCAGATAGCAGCAAGCCGTTCCTCAGCCTCCCGTTCCGTGTTTCCCCTTGTACCGGTATAAACCTTTATCTTCGGTTCTGTCCCCGACGGCCTGATGCAAAACCAGTTGTCGTCCTCAGTTCATAATACAAAACATCAGATTTTGGAAGTTCCATGTGATCACACAGATAGTCCCGGACTGTCACGGTTTTAAAGCCTCCGGCAGACGACAGCGGTCTTCTTCTCATGTCCTCCATGACAGCCTGAATCTCCGCCAGGCCATCTGCCCCCATTTTACAATGGTATGAAGCTCCTCTTTGTAATACCCGTATTTCCGATAGAGATTCTGCATCTGATCCCAAAGCGTCATCCTTTCATCCGGTAATATACGGCAGCCTCACAGAGCCATGACCGCGCCTACTGCATCCTTATCCCTGGAATGCGTTCCAACAAAGGCACCGTAACTCTCCTCAAAAGCCGAAGAGATATTCATACGTCCCCTGCTCCTCAAAAGACGAATCTGCTCACCGATATATTTGAAGCCGGTCAGGGTCTCAACCAGCTTCACTCCATATTCCCGGCAGACCGCCTCCGCCATCTTTCCTGAGACAATGGTGGTAACCACTGCGCCGTTATCCGGCAGTGTGCCTTTCTCTTTTCTCCGCTCCAGAAGATATTCACAGAGTATCATCCTGACATGTTGCCGGTCAATGCCGCGTACCGGCCGGTCTTCTCATCTCTTACACAGACTCCCAGACGGTCCCGCATCGGGTCGGTTGCCAGTACAAGATCCGCAGCTGTCTGTTCCGCCAGATTGAGAGCCATGGCAAATGCCTGTTTATCCTCAGGGTTCGGTGATTTCACGGTCGGAAAATCGCCGTCCGGCTGTTCCTGTTCTTCGACCACATATACCGATTCAAATCCCAACTCTTTCAAAATCCTTCTCACAGGAAGATTACCGGTGCCGTGAAGAGGTGTATACACAATCGTTAATTCCTTTGCCCGCAGTTTCAGCAGAGACGGTTCCTGCACAAGTTCTTTGAGTTTCTCCAGATACCGGAGGTCCATCTCCTCTCAATCAGATGGAAAAGACCTGCTCCTCTTTGCCTTCTCCCGCTCCATGGATCGCAGCCGATGAAAAGTCGGTTACAGCTTTTTACTTCACGCATGATCTCAGTGTCTCTCGGCCATGTGATCTGCGCCCCATCCGCCCAGTATACCTTGTAGCCGTTGTACTCCGGCGGGTTGTGGCTGGCAGTCACAACAATTCCTGCCATACAGCCCAGTTCCCTGACCGCAAGGATAATTCCGGTGTCGGCCGGAGACTCTCAAACAGATAGACCTCAATACCGTTGGCACAGAGGCAGAGAGCGCCTCCATGGCATATTCTGCCGAATGATGCCGCGAATCATAAGCGATTGCCGCCCTTTTTTCCGTACAGTTCTGACGGTTCATATAGTTTGCAAGTCCCTGTGTCGCCTTCCTTACCGTATAGCGGTTCATCCTGTTTAGCCCCGCTCCCATGATTCCCCAGGCCGCCGGTTCCAAATTCAAGTTCCTTATAAAACCGGTCCTTTATTTCCTCCTCGCTGGTGAGTTCTTTCACTTCCCGCCTCGTATCCTCATCAAAATATGTATTGTCGCACCAGTTCCGGTACTCAGCCCTGTAGTCGGCCATCGTTTTTATCTCCCTGTCTAAACACAATATTATTTTACGTTAAAAGCATCAACCGTTCCTGTCCATCAAGACATCCGGGCTCCGCGTCAAGCGTGTGCCAGCGAATAAATACTTCGGACTGACAGGCCTTCCATGGATCCCTGCATCACACGGACACGCTCCACGCCTGCGTCCATGTCAAAATAGTTATCGGACAGAAGCAGATCTCCGTCCTTATTTCCAAGTTCCACCCCTTTGGCAAAGGCCGACGACCGGATAAACCATCTCCCCCTCCTGCCATACCTCCAGCTGCGGATCTTCAAATTCAAAATGTTTGGGCGGTACAAACAAACTGCGCCATGGGAAACCCTACGATCACCGATCCACAGTTCATAGGAAAGATACCACCTCCTCATATCCGCCTCCGTAAATTCCATCTGCGGAAAAGCTGCAGACGAAAGCGGTTCCGCTTCCCACACAGTACTGTCCCTGCTGATGTATACGGGATAGGCATCTCTAAGACTCCACCGGATTACCCCGGTGATCCGTTCCCTTGTTTCATTCGTCACACAGAACCGTGCCGCCTTTCTGATTCTCCTGTTCTCTTCATTTACATTCATGGAAGAGCTCAAAGCGCCTTCCTCCTCGCAGGACAGCAAAACCGGAGCAAAAAACGTTTTGCGAAATAGTGCAGCGCCTTCCACCTGCCATAGTAATCGATGGAGGACCAGGAAGCCACCGGCCAGCAGTCATTTAACTGCCAGTAGACACAGCCCATACACCTTCCCCGGTTCCGCCGGAAATGTTCCACCCGTACCGGATGGCCTCCGCCTGAAGCAGCTGGGAAACATAAACCAGAAGCTCCAGTGATTCCGGATATAGATACATCTGACTCATATATTGAAGGATTTTTCCATTGGCTCCGGCATTCTTCTGATGCTTTTCCATCACGTAGGAGAAAATATTTCTGTCTTCCGGCGCAGTAAACTGCTCAATGGTTTTCACCGCGGGAAATGACTGAAACCGAATTCTGAGAGATATCGGAAATAATAGTTCCTGTAATCGGTAAATGGCAGGCCTCCATGCCACACCTCCCAGTAATGAACGTCTCCCCGGTTCGGATCATTGGGGCTGTCGAAATCCCCGCCCGATGACGGACTGGACGGCCAGTAAAAGGTATCCGGATCATACTGTCTTAAGAGCTCCTGAATGATTCTCTCATTCATGATTAAATACTCGGTCTTCTGCAGCGGTTTTCTCACCCATTGATTATTCGCAAGGAACATTTCCATTTCATTATTTCCGCACCACAGCCCCAGGCAGGCGTGATGGCGGATACGCCGCACATTATCACGAATTTCCGCGGTTACGTTCGCTTCGAACTCCGGTGTAAGGGGATAGACGGCGCAGGCAAACATAAAATCCTGCCACACGATCAGTCCCAGCTCATCACAGAGATCGTAGAAGAAATCATCGGGATAATACCCGCCTCCCCAGACCCGGATTACATTAAAATTGCAGTCCCGGCAGTGCTCCAAAAGCGTTCTTGTCCTCTCCCGGTTCACACGGCCCCTGATGCAGTCCTCCGGAATATAATCCGCTCCCATCGCAAAAATCTCTACGCCGTTTACCTCATGGGCAAACCTGCTTCCATACTCATCTGCTCCGGTATTTACTTTCATCGTTCTTAAGCCGACCATTCTGCTCTGGATATCCTGAATCTCCCCATTCGCTTTTAATACAGCCTCCACCCGGTAAAGGGGCTGGCTCCCATAGCCGTTCGGCCACAGAGTTCGGATTGTCAATCACTATCCCCCGAAAAATCCGTCGTTTTTGCGCGCAGTTGGGAAACCGACGTATCTCCCTTCGGACCGGTTACTTTAAGTTCACAGGTACAGACCGTATCACAGACTGACTCCACGGCGATGTCACAGGAGAGAGATACCGTTCCCTCCTGTGAATTTGCCGGATCCACACATCACGAATCTCCGCCTGTTCCACGCCAACCAGAGAAACAGGCCGAAACAGCCCTCATCCGGCAGTCTGGGCCCCAGTCCCAGCCAAAGGAACAGTGGCTCTTTCTCAGAAGCGGAAAGCCCTGCATGGCCTCAGGGCGATCCGTCATAGGGGACTTCTCATACGCCTCTTTGATAAAAGAAAGAGGGGTGAATGGAACCATACTCTGATCGTATTGACCCCGCCGCTTTCTGCTTTGCCAGGGATTTCACAGGATATTCCCATACCCGGTGCATATTATCGGCAACTCCCAGATGATTTCCGTTGAAGTAAATATCCCGCCAATGTATCGATTCCCTCGAATTTCAGCCTGATGGCTCTGCAGCTCATCAATTCCTCGCAAAACGGCAGGGTGGTCTCATATTCATACTCCCCCTCCATCATGGCCAGGCATCGTCCTCACAGTCTCTCAGTATGGATCCTCCATTGCCCCGTGTTCCAGCCAGGTCCGTACACAGTTCCCGGCACTTTCGTTTCAAAACACTGTCCGGTCTGGCAGCTTCTGACTTTCCAGCCTTCCGTCACTTTCTGTATCACCATGATTTTCTCCATCCTTATTTTTTAGAATCACACAGCTTCCACCAGGAACCTGGAGTTGTTTTTCTCCATAGTTCCTGTCCATTCCCTCCCCGGTCTCTTCGGAACCAGTCAGATACCGGTATCCGCATTCTGCCGGAACGCTCACTTCACATTCAGAAAAATTAATAACAGCCAGTACGCGTTCGCCATCCAGGGTTCTCACAATCTTGATCACACCTGGCGCTGTGTATTTTAAATCCATGGTTCCTTCCGTCAACGCCCTGATGCCGCTTCGGAGTTCGATTAATTTCCTGACATAATTCCAGACCGATGACGGATCCTTCTTCTGCCGTTTCTCCTCCTCCCAGTCCATGGGATTGCGGGAAGCGTCCCGTGATTTTTCATTCAGAATCCTTACTGCCTCTTCCGACTCTTCCCCTCCCGGATCGCCGTTTTGCAGGCCAGTATCCCTGAACATCCTCCGCTTCGTCCAAAGAATTTAAAACACGGCTTTTCATTCCAATTTCATCGCCATAATACAGAAACGGAATTCCCTTACAAAGAAGCATTAACGTCAGCAGACATTTCGTTTCACCGTCCGTGAAACCGAACCGGTCGGGAAACCGTCTCATATCGTGGCTTCCGAAAAACAGCGTCGGATCTTCAAAAGAGCCATACATTGCCTGCATACGCTTAAGCTCCTCGTAAATCTCCTCAGGCTGAAACGTTTCCCTGCTGCCCAGATTAAAATTAAATGTCGTATCGAGTCCTCCGTCTCCCATATAGGCATGAATCCTGGACAGGTCGTCACTGCTGATCTCCCCACCAGAAATGCCTCCGGCTTCTTCTCCCTGATTCTGTTTCCCAGCCGCCTGATCACCGCCCGGACTCCCGGCTGGTTCACATCATGTTCATGCGGCTGTTCCCCGTTTTCTGCAGTCGGATTATCTTCCAGAGAACTGCACACCGACAGGTTATTGATTACATCAAACCGGAACCCATCCACACCCTTTCGCAGCCAGAAATCCAGTACCTGACCGATGGCTTCCTCCACAGAAGGATTCTGCCAGTTTAAATCCGCCTGCTCTTTCGCAAAGGAATGGTAATAGTACTGGCCCGAACCATCACTTTCCACATACGCCCAGGCGCTTCCTCGAAAAAGGACTCCCAGTTGTTCGGCTCCCTTCCGTTTACAGGATCCTTCCAGATATACCAGTCTCTTTTAGAACTGTTTCTCGAAGAGACCGAATTTAAGAACCACGGATGCTGAGTCGATGTATGGTTCACCACCATATCAATGATGACTCTTATATCAAGCATGGGCCGCTGTCACCATCTCTTCAAAGTCTTTCATCGTTCCGTATTCCGGGTCAATCCCATAATAATCGGAGACATCGTATCCGTTATCCACCTTTGGAGAGGATAAAAGGGTGAGCCATATTCCGCCCACTCCCAGTTCTTTCAGATACGGCAGTTTCGAGATGATCCCCGGAATCCGCTCTCCCCGTTCTGACCGGCAGCGCAGAAAGGATTTTACATAGATTTCATAAAAACCGTATTTTTCCACCATTGATTCATTTACGTTAGCTCCCTCACGGAATCTCTTTCAATCAGCTGGACGTCCAGCACCAGTTTTCGACCTTTTCCCTGGGCCGTTCCATACATTTTAACAGCCGTTCCATTGCCTTTTTCCCCATAAGGACCTTATCTACCCGCATCGTTGTTATACGCGGATTGACCATATTGCTCAGTTCAATATCATCAAAGCCTACAATACTGATATCCCCGGGAACTGAAAGTCCGCATTGGGACAGCGCCTTGCACATCAGGATTGCCATCTTGTCATTGGAGCAGATCAGTGCTTCCGGCTTTTCCTCGAGCCTGATAGAACGCCGCCAGTCCGGCCGCATCCTGATGAATCACTGCGTCCTCGACGTCTCTCAAGGCAGAATACCGTCTGATATAAGCAATTCCGTCTTCAAGAGATGGAAAGTTGTGGCATTGCTTTGCATAGCCTCCTGATATCCCCAGAAGCGCTCACGTATACTGGGAGTATAGGTCAGATCTCCGAAAAATCCGATTTTCGGTACCCCTTGTCCAACAGATATTTTGTCAGCTTGTAGCGCCTGCCACATTATTCGTCATGACACAGTCAGTAGGCGTCTCCACAGATTCGTGATCCAGAAGCAGAACCGGTATCGGTAACTCTTCAGACGCTTTAAATATTCGTCATCTATCTTACCCGACAATCAGCCCCGATACCTTCTGCTGCTCTACGCAGGCTGGTATCTCCTGATTCTTTTCAAAGGAGTTGATAAACAAATCATAGCCGGCCTTTTTGCCGCCTCTTCCAGGCCAGCAGTATCCGTCCATAGAACTGCATGTCCTTAAAGAACGGTCTTCAGAAGAATACAGATGTTTTTTGTTGGAGTAAGCCGCCGTATACCTGGTGCTCTGATCCAGATATCCATCTCTTCCGCGGCGTTTAATACAAGTCTTCTCGTCTCTTCGCTGACGCCGGCCCGGTCGTTTAATGCCAGGGATACCGCGTTTATGGAAAGGTTCAGTCTATCCGCTATCTCCTTCATGGTAACCCGCTTCTTCATTCCGCATACCTTCCTTTCTGATTCTGACTTTATACGGCCTTCATCGCCAACAATTCCGAAACCGATAAATCCGCCCTGCAGATTTTTATCATCCGCAGCGCCGTAGTAGATCGCTATCCGGTCCCCATCTACCAGGCATCCGCAGGTAAACACCACATTTTCAAAAGAATCCTTCCGTCTCATAGGACGCTTCCGGCTCCAGGATCGGCCGTTCTGTCTTTTGCTATCACTTTAGAAGGATCCTCTGCGTCTAGGAGAAATGCTCCCAGACAGTACCTGTCATTTTATCGGCGGCATGGTAAATCTTTACCCAGCCCTGTTCTGTTTTAAACGGAACCGCTCCGCCTCCGATTCTCCCGTTATCCCAGCTGTCCGATTCTGATATCCCGCAAAAATGCTTCTGATGTCCCCAGTGCTCATCAGGTCCGGGGGATTGGGCCAGCCACATCTCCGGATTCCCGATTCCGCCTGGAACCGGACGGTTAAACGCCATATACATCCATGAATCTTTTCAGGAAAAATTATTTACATCCTTGTTTTCCGGTGCAAAGATAACTCCATAGCGCTCATACGTCTCAAAATCTTTTTGCTGATCAGTGACAGGTAGCTGCTCCGTTCTCCGTCACAGACGTATAATTAATGTAATACGTCTCTCCGATCTGAGTAATTCTCGGATCCTCCATCCCCAGCTCTCTTCTTCCGCACAGGGAAAGATAAACGGTGTATCTTCGATGGTAAAATGGATTCCATCTTTCGATCTCGCCACCCTAAATGGGACAGGGACGTTAAATAAACTGTTCTCTTTCCGCTGCTTTGTCATCTTATTAATAGTTCTGGAATCTGTAAAATCCAGCTCCGGATGTTCTGATTTGATCAGACTGATCACCGTAATCTCATCTTTTCCGTCAACCTTTTTCACAACGGGAACCAGTACCTCCCCTTCCCTGGCTCCCTTTAACAGACTCTGCCACTCTGCACAGCAGAATCACTTCATCTCTGTATCTGGCAACGCCGCAGTTAAAGACCCCTTCCACCGTAAAATTCTCCTGACTGGGCTTTACATTATTCGGGATAAGAAGTGGATTTTCTCCGCATCTTTTTACTTCAGCATGTTGTTCCTCCTAAGTTTCATTATTTAAGCATAAAACTGATTCCCTCTTTAAAGTATTTGGAAAAGCATAAAAACAGAATGATAATCGGCAGGGTCAAAATCACCGACGCCGCATACATCGGTCCCGGGAATGCTCCCATTGGTTTAAACTGCGTTGAAATCAACACATTTAACGTCTGCATCTGAATGTTTGGGGCACAGCATATCCCACATTAACTCTGACCACCGCTGCATGAAGATCGAGAGAAATACGATTGTCGTAACCGATTTCGTTATGGGAAACGCGATGTAAAAATAATGCGGAGTTCTCCGGCTCCATCTATTTTCGCAGCCTCAAAGACTTCATTGGGCAGTGTCTTAAAATAGTTGATATACATGAAAATGGCCCAAATCGAAATACACATGGGAATAATCATTCCTCCGTATGTATTCGCCATCGGCTTCGCGATCATATACCTGGGCACCAGCAGGATGATGGTCGGGAAAAACATCTGAAACAACAGGGTGTCCATGATAAACGCTCCCCTTTGAAATTTCAGTTTACACACAGAATAGCCGTTGCACAGTCCTATAATGACTGAGATAATCGCTGTTGGGAACGCCACCAGGAATGAATTCACCATAGCTCTGACCCGCATCATGGATTTTGTATCGCCTCCTTTTTCCGATTAAATATTCATAGCTTCTCAGTGTAAAGCCGTGAGGCACCATCACCTTATCCACCTGATCCCACGCAGTAAAGGACTGAAGTACCATATAATAATAAGGAAACAGGGATATTGCCAGCAGAGTCAGGGTAATCACTGTAATCGTAAATGTTTTAACGCCGAATTTCTTTTTCTTCCCATATTCATTTCTCCTCGTTATCGGTACTACCAGCCGAATCTTCTGTTCAGCCGGTCTGTCACCGCGTTAATAATCATAACGTGATAAAGATCTGAACCGCACTGGCAATCGCCATGGCTGCTATATCCTGACTGAAATCTGGTAAAGGACGTATTGTAAAATTTCCAGGCGCCATGTGGTCGTAGTCATATTGGGGCCGCCGCCTGTCAGCAGATACGGCTCTGTAAAAACACCAAATGCCAGCCCTGTCGCCAGCACTATGACCGTGGTCAGCGTCGGCATAATCATCGGAAGCGTAATGTGCAGAAGCTTATGGAGTCCGGTTGAACCATCCAGCATCGCCGCCTCCGTTACGTCATCACCAATGCTTTCTATCCCAGAAAGGATAAACAGCGCATAGTATCCCGACATCTTCCAGACAACAATACCTACCATGACGGCAAACGCATATCTCTGGTCCGTCAGCCAGTTGATATTCAGATTGAACTGGTCTCTCAAAAAAGGTGTTAAATGCCGAATTGTAATTAAAAAGTACTTGACGACTACGCTTGTTGCAACTCCGGAGGTCAGATATGGATAAAGAACAGAACCGCCACCAGCCCCTTTATTTTGTCCGGCAGATTGGACACCAGAAGTGCAATGATCAGCCCGCCTGCAAAGCACAGCACCACGATTGGCAGGAGATAGCGGTAGAGTTGATGAAAGCCGCTTTTACTCTGCTGTCGGCAAAAGACCGGCAAAGTTCCTGATCCCCAAAATGTTTTCTGTTCCGACATCAGGTTCCAGTCCATGGTCGAAAGCCAGAACGCCCAGATAAGCGGAATCAGAAAAAAATCAGGGAATAGATCAGATATGGTCCATTGAGCGACCATCCCATAAGACCGGCTTTTTTATTTCCCGTAATACTCTTTCTTTTCATAAAAAACCATTCTCCTTTTTTTGGAGGGGCAGGAAGTGCCTTCCTGCCCTTTACCGGCTGCCTATTCCAGGCCGCCCGCCTGTTTCATCGCTTCCATGGCTGCTTCCACATAAGGTCTTTTTATCCGGTGCATTCCCCGGTTCTGCATTCATGACTTCATTCATGTACGGTCCCGTTCCGCTCTCAGTCAGCGCCGTCTGAATATCCGTTACCTTCTCTGTTGCAATACTTGGAATCGCATAGGGAACAGCTTCTGCCAGCGCCTCCAGCTCGGATATTCCTTCATGGTATCGGCAAACATTTCATTGTCATTTAAATCGCCTCGAACCGGAAGCATCGTCGTGGCATTCAGCCAGTCAAATCAGTCTGGGCAGAGTTATCCTTATTGTAGACCCATTTTACAAACGCTACGGCGCCTGCATGCTCTTCGTCGCTTACGCTCTTATTTTTATAGAATACCAGACCTTTTTGAATCGGCAAAGTTATATGGATATCTCCATCCTTCTTCACGATTGCCTGTCCATATACGTAATCTTCCCCGTAGACTTTATTGTTCTCACGATAGAGAGATCTCCCACGGCGCGTTAATCGTTACCAGTACGGAAGGATTTTTCCTCTGTCCAGATGCTGGATATTTCGCCGGACTGAATCGAATTGCCAAACAGACCGATGAGTTCAAAGGCTTCAATGGCTCCCTCTTTGTCAAGCACCAGTTTATTGCCTTCCACCCACGGCTTGCCGCCTGTCAGCGCCTCATATGGCATCTGGAAATCATACCATCTGTCCCACCACTGATCCGGACGGGTTAAGGACGGACGGTAGAAGGAGGTGTTACCCCATCCTTCATGACCGTATCACGCTGAGCGGCGAATTCCCTGATCACTGCCGTAAATTCGTCTACCGTCTTTGGCGCATCATCGTAACCAAGCGCCTTTAAGGCTTTCATATTCCACTGCCAGATCATCGGATTTACGTATACCGGAAGCACATACTGCTTATCGTCAATGGCCCAGTTAGTGATCGTATCTTCCATTTTTCTGGCCTCGATCACCTCCTGGAACCACGCCTCTCCGGACAGATCATAGACGGCGCCGGAGGCTGCCAGCGTAGCAGCAAACCCTCGGTTAATATTCTCCGATACGGCCCACGCGGTTTCCCGTGGCAATTGCGTTCTGAATTCCGGCCTCCGATGATGGAGATTCCGGCATCTGCTGAACTTTTACCTACACATTGTTTCCATCTACGGTGCTGCCTTCATAGTTGAACGCCTGCGCCTTGGATTCCCAGAAATTATCCTGTACCTGCCGAGGCGCCGTCCAGAAATCAACGGAAACTACTCCGCCGGCCGTTCCGCTGTTGCTACTGTTGGCGGACGAGTCTGTTCCTCCTGACTTTCCGCATCCAGTCATCATTCTTTGCCGCCATCACTGCCGCTGCCGCAATTTGCCATCGTTTTCTTCATTCTTTTCATAAGTCTCTTCTCCTTCTATTTGTTTTCATTATTCATCAAATGGATCATCTATCGGGCTTTTTGCCCTTCCGCGTCGTGACTCCCGCAGTAAAAAGCTCCGCTTTTCCGCCTCAAGCCTTACGATGCCGCCTGAAAAGATCACGTCCTCCAGATCCGGCCTTTTACACGGTCCGGGCTGAAAATCCTTTCTTTTCCGCGATCAGCTTCATAGGGGCTGTATTTCCCGGTCTCGGATCAAAGCAAAAAGACGGTAGAGTAATAATGGCGGCTGCCCTTCTCATCGAACACTTGCAATGTGGGAGAGCACTCCGACCTTACCGCATGCCAGGCGGTGTGAAAGCTCGTTGGCGCCGCCCCATTCCTCGGTATAAACTGATGCTCCAACAATTCCGCCTCCCTGAAGACATTCGGCATTCCCAGCTCCTCAGGTTATCAAAGGAAGCGAAATCGATCGTACCGCGTCCTCCCGTCTCACCCTGAGGCCTGGTGAATACCAGAATTCTGCCATCCTCAGTTCACAAAGCCGGATATCCTTCATGCGGTCAGG
>VOFH01001242.1_pt1 | contig 57704 bp, 64 predicted proteins | sample 5384091 | NCBI WGS metagenome assembly VOFH01 (sample SAMN12384727, study PRJNA508395) | human gut metagenome | isolation source: healthy gut G | host: Homo sapiens | reverse complement strand
AAGTGAAGGGGTAGGAAAAATTATATTTGGTTCAGATAAGAGGCGGGAAGCTTTTGAGGAATCTCAAAGGTTTCCTGGTTTTTTTGTATAAAAACGTTTTTAATGAAAAAAAATATGTGCTACAATGGGTGCAGGAGAGAGGAAGAAGGGAGCCTGCGGCATGGTCTATTTCGCAATCACTGTAGCGATTTTTACGCTTGATTTTTTCTTAAAAAATATATTGATAAAAATACGCCAGAAAAGTAAAAAATCCACGTCTCGGTGGAAAAATCTGCATAGAGAAGTTCTACAACAAAGGTGCAACGTTAAATCTTCTCGCAAAACATCCGAAAGCCATGACTGCGATACACAGTGTCATTATGGTTTTTGTGGCAGTCGTTTATTATTTTGCAATGCGGATGACTGGAAAAGAACTCACAAAAACGGGACTTGCCATGTTAGCCGGCGGCGGACTGAGCAATTTATATGACCGCTATACAAAGCACCATGTTGTGGATTATGTGCGGTTTCAGACCGGACCGAAATGGTTTCGGAGGATTATTTTTAATGTGTCTGATTTCTTTATTTTTATAGGGCAGTGCTTGCAGTCATCGGAAGCGAAGTGTAATATTAAGATAATCTCAAACCATAGATTTATAAAACAATTACCGGGAAGGATATGATTTTTGCCATGACAAAAGAACAGTATATCAAAATTACAGAACCGCTTCGGAGCAATCCGGAGCGTGCAAAGCGTGTGACAAGTCTGAACCATGTGCTGACAGCACTGGTATTCTGCGTGTATCCGCTCTATCTTTTTATGCTGTTTACAGATAAAAATCCATGGCTCTGGCGAGCGATACTTGTTCCGGCAGTGTCCTTTGTGGGACTTTCCGTTGTCCGGAAAATCATCAATGCGCCAAGACCGTATGAAAAATTCGACATGCCGCCGGTACTCGAAAAAAAAGACACAAAAAGGAAAAGCATTTCCAAGCCGGCACGTATTTTCTGTTTTTATTATCGCAATGACAATTTTTTATGAGCATTCGGGAGCAGGGGTAATGCTTGGGATCATTGGTTTGCTTCTGGGCATTGTGCGCGTGCTGGTCGGAGTGCATGAGCCAAAGGATATCATTGTGGGCGCGCTGGCAGGAATCGTCTGCGGTATTGTAGGATATTATGTTATATGATAATCTTAGTTACGGCTGTGCATAACGCTTCCGGTATTCCCTCGGGGTCTGCTGGAAGCGTTTTTTGAACGACCGGTTAAAATAGGAAAGATTATCAAATCCCACTTCCGCTGCGATATCTAAAATCGAAGAATCGGAGGAAATCAAAAGTCTGGAAGCCATCGTCAGCCGGTATTCATTCAGATAGTCGATAAAGGAGGTTCCCATCGTATTTTTAAAATATTTCATAAAATGTGACTGGCTTAAATTGACTTCTTTTGCTACATCTTCAATCGTGATTTTTTCCATGTAATTATTTTCCACAAATTTTAAGATCAACTTCATTTTTTCCAGAGATTTGTAATCTTTTTCTGGACATTTCTGGAACTGCACTTATTGAAGAGAATATAAAACAGCATAAAAAGCTGGCTTTTGATGAAAAGCTGGTAAGCTGGCGGATTGGTTTTGCTGATTTCATCGTTTGCATCGACACAGGCGGAAATCTCTTTGTAATAGGGATCACCGGGCTGATAGAGTACCGGAATTGTGAGCGTTCCGTCCATCAGCGGGGAAAAATAGTCAGTGCTGCAGGTGTCGGTCTGCTTGGATAAAAGAATCTGCGGATGAAAAATAATATTTTCATATTCCATACTTTCGTTTTCGTATTGTTCAATCGAATGTAATTGTCCCGGAATGATAAGTGCGAGCGTTCCGGCACTGACCTGGTATTGTGTGAAGTCCACGGTGATAATGCCGTGTCCCTTCTTTATATAGATAATCTCCATTTCGTCATGCCAGTGGATCGGCACATAAGAAAAATCCAGTGGGATAGAACACAGATAAGTGATATATGGAAATAAAGGATTTCCGTGTGAGATTTTTCCTGATAATTTTCGTATTCCAGTATATTCATAAGATACATACTCCTTTGTGATGATTTTATTGTGCCGAAAACATGCACTTTGCGCTGCAATCTGGAAAATAAAACAACATGATTGAAAAGTGCACAAAAATAGACTGCTGATTTTGTGACGTTTACACAATTTCAAGGTGGTTGAAATAATAACTCATTCTTAACATGATAGGATTGTACCACTTTTGTATGGAATATTACAAGAATAAAAATTGGTCCTTCGTGCATATAATGTAATCATAAAACATCGGTTTTACGAAAAAACACGAAAACAACTGCGGCAGAAAATGCGGCGGACAATACAATAAGCTTTCGCCAACAGGCGCAAGGAAAGGAGTAAATCATGAATTTACAGGAAATCGTAACAAAAAGAACAGGAAAAGCAATTTCCCAGTGCAGTAACGAAGAATTATATTTCTCTTTGCTTGAAATGACAAAAGGAATGGCAGAGGAGAAAGTCAGCAACGAGGGAAAAAGAAAATTATATTATATTTCAGCAGAATTCCTGATCGGAAAATTATTATCCAACAACCTGATCAATCTTGGAATTTATGAGGATGTAAAAAAATTACTGGCAGACAATGGCAAGAGCCTTGCAGAGATCGAGGAGGTTGAGCCGGAACCATCTTTGGGAAATGGTGGACTTGGACGTCTTGCAGCATGTTTCCTTGACTCTATCGCTACACTTGGTTTAAACGGTGACGGTGTTGGTTTAAATTACCACTACGGATTATTCAAACAGGTATTTGAGAACAATCTCCAGCATGAGACTCCAAACCCATGGATCGAGAAAGAGAGCTGGCTGACAAAGACAGATCGAGCATACACCATTCAGTTCGGTGGATTCAATCTGCAGTCCAGAATGTACGATATTGATGTATTAGGATATAACAACCGTACCACAAAGCTTCATTTATTCGATGTAGAGACAGTAGATGAAAGCTTAGTTGGTGATGGAATTGATTTTGATAAAGAGGACATCAAAAAGAACCTTACATTATTCTTATATCCGGATGATTCTGATGATAAGGGACGTATCCTCCGTGTTTACCAGCAGTACTTCATGGTAAGCAATGCAGCAAGACTGATCATTGATGAGACACTTGCAAGAGGCGGCGATTTACACAAATTAAATGAGTACGCAGTAGTTCAGATCAACGATACACATCCAAGTATGGTAATTCCTGAACTGATCCGTTTATTGATGGAACGTGGAATCTTAATGGATGAGGCAATTGATATTGTATCCAAAGTATGTGCTTACACAAACCATACTATTTTAGCAGAGGCTCTGGAAAAATGGCCGATTCATTTCCTGGAGAAAGCAGTTCCGCAGTTGATGCCGATCATTTACGAATTAAACAGCCGTGTTGTGAAAAAAATTTGACGATAAATCCGTAGCGATCATCGATGATGAGAGACGTGTCCATATGGCACACATGGATATCCATTACGGTTACAGCATCAACGGTGTTGCATACCTTCACACAGAGATCTTAAAGAACTCTGAGCTTAACAACTTCTACAAGATTTATCCTGAGAAGTTCAACAACAAGACAAACGGTATCACATTCCGCCGCTGGTTATTACACTGTGATCCGGAACTCACCGCATTATTTGAATCTCTGATCGGTGACGGCTTCAAGAAAGATGCAACCGAACTTGAAAAATTAGGTGCATTTGTAAATGATGAAACAGTATTGCAGAAGATTCTTGATGTTAAAAATGCAAAGAAAGCAGAATTAAAAGATTATCTTGCAAAAACACAGGGTATCGAGTTAAATGAGAACTCTATTTACGATATCCAGATCAAGAGATTGCATGAGTATAAGAGACAGCAGATGAACGCACTCTATGTGATCCACAAATATTTTGAGATCAAAGCAGGCAAAAAACCGGCTCGCCCGATCACTGTTATTTTCGGTGCAAAGGCAGCTCCGGCTTATGTCATTGCAAAAGATATCATTCATCTGATCCTTTGCTTACAGGAACTGATCAGCAAAGATCCTGAGGTTTCTCCATACTTAAAAGTTGTTATGGTGGAAAACTACAATGTAACATTAGCTGAAAAATTAATCCCGGCAGCAGATATCCATGAGCAGATTTCTCTTGCATCCAAGGAGGCGTCCGGAACATCCAACATGAAATTCATGTTAAACGGTGCAGTGGCAATCGGAACCATGGACGGTGCAAACGTGGAGATGCATCAGTTCGTTGGGGACGACAACATTTACATCTTCGGTGAGACATCTGAGCAGGTGATCGAGCACTATGCAAAAGCAGATTATGTTTCCAGAAGCTACTATGACAATGATGAGAATATCAGACGTGCGATCGATTTCATCGTAAGCGATGAGATGATGGCAGTTGGATGCAGAGAAAACTTAGAGCGTCTTTACAACGAATTATTAAACAAAGACTGGTTCATGACATTCCCGGATTTCGAGGAATATGTTGCTGCAAAAGAGCGCATCTTTGCAGATTACGAAGACCGTATGGCATGGGCGAAAAAAATGCTCGTAAACATGAGCCAGGCAGGTTTCTTCTCATCTGACAGAACCATTGCACAGTACAATGAAGATATCTGGCATCTGTAAAATTCAGCACCAGAACACTTGCTGTTCTGGTGCGTAAGAAAATGATTCAGGTGTGAGCAGCTCTCCTTTTGCGAAGCAAAACTATTCATGAGCTGCGAACGTTACATTCGCAGAGCATCTGTGAATGTAACGATATCTGGCATTTATAAAATTCAGCATCAGTAAAATTAGGGGAGTATATGATCTATATATACAAAGTGGCGTGCGCCGTATGTAAAGTGCGGTGTGCGCCTCTTTTTTGTGTGTTGTAAAATCTGCCAACAACACATATAATGGGAGTAGGCAGTGAAACAGTGCCAGATACTGCGGAAGGAAAAAACTATGCACAGTAACGCTGGCAGGGAAATGAAGGAATCTGTTTTATAAATTGCTTGGAATATTTGGGCGTATGATTTATAATGTGCATAAAGCAATGAGCAGTGTCAGGAGGAAAAAATATCAAATGCAGTGCTTGCACGATGTATTTGATATTTTTGAAGACTGATAGGGCGAATGCCCGTGAGCCCATGAAATCTTTGATTTCATGGGCGTGCACTGTGGACAAAATTAACAGAGGACTTATTTTCATGAATAAAAAGAAATTTACATATATCACAGCGCTTACCCTGTTAAGCTTTACACTTATGACAGGCTGTACCAATGAGCGCAAAGAAAACCAGACTGCTTACCGTCAGATTGGAATCAATGCAATGGGAAGCGGCGATTACGCAGGAGCCGTGGATGCGTTTAACAGTGCGCTGGGACAGTGCATTGGGAAAATCACCGAGAACGAATTAGATATCTGCTACTATAAGGCGGCGGCGCAGTATGCCGGTGGCGATTCCGCGGGGGCAGTGGACACTTACACAGCGATCATTGATTATGACAAAAAGGCGGCAGACGCTTATTATCTGCGCGGCTGTGTTTATCTGAAACAGGGGAATACCGAGGGTGCCGTTTCGGATTTTGATGAGGCAGTAAAAAATAACAGCAGCGATTACGAACTTTATGTCAACATTTACGAGAATCTTTCTGCTTATGATATGACGGAAAAAGGGGAAGAATACTTAAATAAAGCATTTGATATCAAAGGCAACAGTGCCGAGGATTATGCATGGCGCGGAAGAATTTACTATGATCTTGGACAGTACGATAATGCCCAGACAGAGTTGAAGTCGGCTTTAGATAAGGAGAGCGTCATCGCAAATCTTTACATTGCGCAGGTGTATGAGGCGCAGGGCGATTCCGAAAACGCAGAGACCTATTATCAGAATTATGTAAACTCAGGAAGCGCAGATTCCCAGGCGATGAATGCACTCGGGGAAATTGAGATGGCAAAAGGAAACTATTCCGGTGCACTCACCTATTTAGAGCAGGGTATTGCTATGGAAAATGTGACAAACAGAAGAGAACTGATGCAGAATCTCATCATTTGTTATGAATATACATCCGATTTTAATTCTGCATGGAACGTGGTACAGGAGTATGTACAGGTTTATCCGGATGATGCGAGTGCGCAGCGTGAATATATTTTCCTGAAAAACCGTATGGAACAGACAGCGCCTGTGGAGAATACAGAGGAAGCCGTGACGGAGGATACGCAGACAGTGGAAGATACACAGACACCAGAAGAGGCGCAGACACCGGCACAATAAAAGAGACCACAGGAAACAATAACGGAGAATAGAATGGCAGAAGCATTTAAAATAGAAGAGATAGAAGAAAAAGTAATTCTTGTAGGCGTGAGTGAGCAGGATGGAGATGACGCAGAGGATTCTGTTGCAGAGCTTGCAGAACTGGTAAAAACAGCAGGAGCAACGGTGGTCGGAACTATGATCCAGAAGCGGGAACTCATTCATCCGGGAACTTATATCGGTTCTGGAAAGGTGGCGGAATTAAAGTTACTTGTGGAGGAACTTGGTGCAACCGGAATTGTGTGTGACGATGAACTTTCCCCGGCGCAGCTTCGCAATCTGGAAGACATGCTGGATACAAAAGTGATGGATCGTACTTTGATCATTCTGGATATTTTTGCAGCAAGAGCAACTACCAGTGAGGGAAAAATCCAGGTGGAACTGGCACAGTTAAAATACCGTCTGAGCAGGCTGACCGGACTTGGGCGCTCCATGTCAAGACTTGGAGGCGGAATCGGTACGAGAGGTCCGGGTGAGAAAAAGCTGGAAATCGACAGACGACTCATCAAAGACCGGATCGCACAGCTGAACCGGGAATTGAAAGAAGTACGGCAGCACCGTGATATCACCCGTGCACAGCGGGAAAAAAATCAGATGCCGGTGGCTGCGATCGTGGGATACACAAATGCAGGAAAATCAACACTTATCAATACACTGACCAATGCCGGAGTTCTGGAGGAGGACAAGCTGTTTGCAACGCTTGATCCTACCACAAGAGTGCTGGAACTGTCGGGACAGCAGCAGATATTGGTGACAGATACCGTCGGATTTATCCGCAAACTGCCGCATCATCTGATCGAGGCATTTAAAAGCACGCTGGAGGAGGCAAAATACGCAGACTATATTTTACATGTGGTAGATGCTTCTAATCCGCAGCACGAGAAGCAGATGCTGATCGTATATGAGACACTGGCAAATCTGGATGTGAAAGACAAGACGGTGATTACGCTGTTCAACAAGCAGGATGCAAGGATGGACAGCGAGCCACTGCATGATTTTAAAGCAGACCATACGCTGCCGATCTCAGCGAAAAATGGAACCGGGTTAGAGGAATTAAAGAATCTTTTATCCGAGCTCCTGCGTGAAAATAAAATCCTCGTGGAGCGGACAGTGCCGTATGCAAATGCAGGCGTGATCCAGCTTGTCCGCAAATCCGGTGAACTGTTGGAAGAAGAATACCGTGAGGATGGAATCTATATCCGTGCCTACGTGCCAATGGAAATTTATGCAAAATTATAAAAATGATAAATGTAGTTAATTCGGGAAGAAAGGAACAATAAAAATGATATTATTGATTAAAAACGGACATGTCATCAATCCGGCGACAGAGACAGACGAAGTGGCAGACATTCTCGCCGAGGATGGAAAAGTCGTAAAAATGGAAAAAAAAACATCAAGGCAAAAGGCAGACCGTGTGATCGACGCAAAAGGCTGCTATGTCATGCCGGGATTTATTGATATGCATGTGCATTTAAGGGATCCGGGGCAGGAGCAGAAAGAGACGATCGAGACAGGCTGCAATGCGGCGGCACACGGCGGATACACAACCATCCTTGCAATGCCGAACACAAAGCCGGTGGTAGATAATCCGGATGTTGTAAAATACGTGCAAAACAAGGCAAAAACAGTTGGTGTCGTGAATGTTTTACAGGTGGGAGCCATCACAAAAGGACAACAGGGAAAAGAATTAGCAGACATCCGCGGCATGTACGAAGCGGGAATTCCGGCGATCAGTGAAGATGGCAGATCCGTTATGAATTCCGAACTTTACCGTGAGGCGATGGAGATTGCGGCAGAACTCGATATCCCGGTACTTGCCCACTGTGAGGACATCAACCTTGTAAACGGCGGCGTTATGAATGAGGATGCGCATTCCAAAGAGCTTGGGTTAAAGGGAATCACCAATTCGGTAGAAGATATCATTGTGGCAAGAGATATCATGTTAAGTGGGGACACCGGTGCAAAATTACATTTGTGTCACTGCTCAACAAGAGATTCTGTAAAAATGGTACGGTATGCAAAAATGGAGCAAATGAAAGTAACTGCAGAGGTATGCCCACATCATTTCACACTGACCTCGGATGATATCCATAAAATTAAGCCGTCCATCGATCAGGAGAAAAAACTTGCGATCGACGCGGATGCGGATACAAACTTTAAAATGAATCCGCCACTTCGTTCCAGAGAAGATGTGCAGGCATTAAAAGAAGGGCTGCGTGACAACATTATGGATGTGATCTCCACAGACCATGCACCGCATACATTTGAGGAGAAAAACACCTCCATGAAAAAAGCGCCGTTTGGAATCGTTGGACTTGAGACAGCCGCATGCCTCACTTACACGGAACTTGTTTTGCAGGGCTACCTTACACCGATGCAGATGGCAGAGAAGATGAGCTATAACCCGGCAAAGATTGTTGGGATTGACAAGGGCGATATCCAGCCGGGCAAAATTGCTGACATCGTGATTTTTGATCCGGAAAAAACATATAAGATTGACAAAACAAAATTTGCAAGTAAAGGACGCAACACACCGTTTGACGGAAGAGAAGTAACCGGAAAAGTGATGGCAACCATCGTGGATGGACGTGTTGTTTACGAGGCAGAAGCATAGGAACACACCATATTAAGAGCTACAGAGACAAACATTTAAGAATGCAAAGCAGTTGAGAGAGTGAAAAGCGAGGAAGTACAAAGATGGCAGAAAAATTTGAAGAGACAGCGATCATCATCCGTCAGGAAGAAATCGCAGATGATATTTACAGTATGTGGCTGCACACTGACCAGATTGCAGCACATGCGAAAGCAGGACAGTTTGTTTCTGTTTATTGTAATGATGGAAGCAGACTGCTTCCAAGACCGATCAGTATTTGTGAGATTGATAAAAAGGATGGCGCAATCCGTCTGGTGTATCGTGTGGCAGGGAAAGGAACAGCAGAATTTTCCGGTATGCATACAGGCGCACAGCTTCGCATTGTAGGGCCTCTTGGAAATGGATTCCCAAAGAAAGAGAAAAAGCCTTTTTGATCGGAGGCGGAATAGGAATACCTCCAATGTTACAGCTTGCAAAAAGAGTTAAACTGTGAGAAACAGATTGTGTTAGGATTCCGCGATGAGCTGTTTTTGATGGATGAGTTTAAAAAGCAGGGCAAAGTTTACGTGGCAACCGAGGATGGAAGCGCAGGAACTGAGGGAAATGTTCTGGATGCGATCCGTGAAAATGGACTGGACGCAGAGATTATTTATGCCTGCGGACCAATGCCAATGCTTCGTGCCTTAAAAGAATATGCAGAGAAAAATCACATCGAGTGCTGGATCTCCATGGAGGAGCGTATGGCATGCGGTATTGGTGCGTGCCTTGCCTGTGTATGCCAGTCAAAAGAAAAAGACGCACACAGCAACGTGAAGAACAAACGAATCTGTAAAGAAGGACCTGTATTCCGTGCAGAGGAGGTAGAATTCTAATGAACATGAAAGTAGATTTATGTGGAGTAACCTTAAACAATCCTGTCATGACTGCTTCCGGTACATTTGGTTCCGGCGCAGAGTATGCAGAGTTTGTGGATCTGAATAAATTGGGAGCTGTTGTGACAAAAGGTGTTGCAAATGTTCCATGGCCGGGAAATCCGACGCCGCGTGTCGCAGAAGTATATGGCGGTATGTTAAATGCAGTAGGACTTCAGAACCCTGGAATTGATCTTTTTGTGGAGCGCGACATTCCTTTTTTAAAACAGTTTGATACAAAAATCATGGTGAATGTATGTGGACATTCCACAGAGGAATATATTGAAGTAGTGGAACGGTTGAGAGACCAGCCGGTAGACCTTTTAGAAATCAACATTTCCTGCCCGAATGTCAAAGAGGGTGGAATTGCATTTGGTCAGGATCCAAAAGCAGTAGAAGCTATCACAAAGGAAATGAAAAAACATGCTGCACAGCCGGTCATCATGAAGCTTTCCCCGAATGTGACAGATATTACAGAGATGGCGAGGGCGGCAGAGGCAGGAGGCGCAGACGGACTGTCGCTGATCAACACCATCACAGGCATGAAGATCGATATCAACCGCCAGAAGTTTGTGCTTGCCAATAAGACAGGCGGCATGTCAGGTCCGGCCATTCACCCGGTCGCTGTCCGCATGGTTTATCAGACTGCCCAGGCAGTCAGACTGCCGATCGTCGGAATGGGTGGAATCATGAATGCAGAGGATGCGATTGAAATGATCCTTGCGGGAGCCACCGCAGTATCAGTAGGTACCGCAAATTTCACAAATCCGCATGTGACAGAGGAGATCGTCGCAGGAATCAGAGATTATATGGAGCGTTATCAGGTTGCCGATATCAAAGATCTGGTTGGCGCAGTGCATGAATAAGAAACAAATGCCAGAGAGAAAATAATGGATCACAGGAAATAAAGATCAGGAGGAAATGACAAGATGGAGAGTTATAAGAGCGAATTTATCGATTTTATGGTAGAGAGTGATGTTTTAAAATTTGGAGATTTTACGTTGAAAAGTGGACGTAAATCCCCATTTTTCATGAATGCAGGAGCCTATGTGACAGGTTCCCAGTTAAAGAGACTTGGAGAGTACTATGCAAAGGCAATCCATGACAACTATGGAGATGATTTCGACGTGCTCTTCGGACCGGCATATAAGGGAATCCCGCTTGCGGTTGTCACAGCGATCGCATACAGTGAATTATATGGAAAAGAAGTCCGTTACTGCTCAGACAGAAAGGAAGCAAAAGACCACGGAGCTGACAAGGGCGGTTTCCTCGGAAGCAGCTTGAAAGACGGTGACAGAGTTGTCATGATCGAGGACGTGACCACTTCCGGAAAATCCATGGAAGAGACTGTTCCAAAAGTAAGAGGAGCAGCAGACGTTGAGATCGTTGGTCTTATGGTAAGTTTAAACCGTATGGAAGTCGGACAGGGCGGAAAAGTAAGTGCGCTGGATGAGATCAAAGAAAAATACGGTTTTGAAGGAAAAGCAATTGTCACAATGGCAGAGGTGACAGAGTACCTTTACAACAGAGAACACAATGGCAGAGTCGTGATCAACGATGAGATCAAAGCCGCTATTGACAAATACTACGAAGAATATGGATGCAAATAAGAAAGGCAGCGAGCGCTGCCCGTTGATACGGAAAGGTAAGCACCGGGTACTGGCATTCGTGTTTTTTCTGATTTATTTTGCTGTGCTGTTCTATTTCCTCTTTTTTTCCGAGGAGATGGGGCGGACTTATTCAGAGAGAGCGTATCATTACAATCTGATTCCGTTTCATGAGATCATGCGGTTTGTCAAATACCGGCATGTGCTTGGATGGCAGGCTGTAGTGCTCAATATCTGGGGAAATATCATTGCATTTATGCCTTTTGGTTCATTTTTGCCGATCTATTCAAAAAGATGCAGAAATGTGTGGATGACGGTGCTATACAGTTTTGAACTGAGTCTGCTTGTGGAACTGCTTCAGCTTGTGTTTAAGGTGGGTAGTTTTGATGTGGATGATCTGTTTTTGAACACGATCGGTGGACTGCTTGGTTATCTGGTGTACAAAGGGCTGATTGATCTGTGGAAAAAGATACGAAAAGGCAAAGAATAATGTGAATAAGTAAGAAGCAGATTTTAATGCATTTGCGGGTTATATCAGGTAATTACTGAAAATATTTTGAGTGGCAGGGTATCATTATGGCACAGAGAAGACGTAGAAAATACGGATATAAGTTTACAGAGAAGACACAGTCGAAAAAAGGAATTGCAGCTTTTTTTCTGGCTGTGCTTTCGATTGCAATTTTTATTTATGTAATTGTAAATTCATTTCATCGTGGTGGAAATGGAAGCATGTACCTTGGAAGTGCAGGAGTGTCCTCCATGCTGGTAGCACTTGTCGCTGTGGTACTTGCAGTGATGAGCCTTCGGGAGGAGGAGTCTTTTAAGCTGTTTCCATACATGTCGACGGTGCTGTCATTTCTTGCAGCCGGTGTGTGGATTGCAATTTATGTAATTGGATTTTTAATCGTATAGTTAATAAGGGAGATCAGGATGGGATACAGAGATATTTATAAAGAGTCAAATGAACAGGCAGAGGAGCGTTTTTCTCTTGTGATGGAGCGCATTGCAGAGATCGCAGAAGAAACGGACGTGCCGGAGAAATTTGACGATTTTTTTAAAAAGACCGCAGAATTTTTATTACAGTTAAAGAGTGTGTCAGAGAAAGCAGAGGCAGATACATTAATAGATGCTTCTCTTACAGAGTGCGAAAAACAGAATGCAGGTTTTTATGATGACATCAAAGCGGAAAATTATGGAAAAAGTTATGGAAATCCGACTTATGCAGTAGAAAAACTGGGAGAAGAATACGGGCAGATTTTATCTGCATTGTATGCAGAGTGTCGTAAACGTATTACGGATGTCTATGCTGCAAAAAAATGAACGTGACGATCACGGCAGAATTATTTGTTGAGATCTATAATTATTTTGAAGATAAAGAGGGGATTGATAAAACTGCAATTGAGCAGGCGGTTTACTGGTATTTCCATGATTACAGTGAAATTTTTATCGGATATTCTGTGCGTGAACTTGTGGATTCCGAAGAAGATTTCTTATATCAGATCGTGATGAACTCAGATTTGAACGACTTGCGTTATCTCTACCAGTATGGTCAGCATATCGGAAAAAATGAGACCGGAATCGCGGCATTTTTAAATGGCATGTCTGACGAAGAGATTCAGGCAATGGCAGATACTTACACAGAAGGATACCGCATTGGTTTTGCGGCAACTGGAAAAGATTTGTCAAAGAAAACAACGGCACAGGTGCGTTACCCGATCGGTTTTGAGCGCATGGTGCGTGCCGCAGTAAAAAATTTGGAAAAATTAAATTTAAAAGTAACAATGCGGGCATGTTCCTCCGCAGCAAATAAACAGTATGATTATGACCACAAAGAGGATAAAGCATTATATTATGATAAGGCATATGTGGAGAGACGTCTGGAAGTAATGAAAACTTCTTTTGAAGAGATGAAAAAAACTTGCAAACGGTCAGGCTGGTCCTGCTGTTATCGAAGTGTTTGGCGAGATTCCATTTTCTCCGGAGACCAAAAAAGAGGTATTAAAGCTGGATGAAAAACAGCAGCAGTTAAGTGTTTACGATATGAGCATGTCGGGACAGATCACAAATCAGTATATTATCGGTGAGGAGCGCAGCTTTACGATTATTGCATATCCGGTGCCTGAGATCGGTGAGAAGTTCGAAGAAATTTTTGCAGAGACAGTCAAGATCAATACATTGGATTATACCTTATACCAGAATATGCAGCAGAAGATCATCGATGTGTTAGATCAGGCTGAAAAAGTGCATATCACCGGTAAAAATGGTAATAAGACAGACCTCTATGTTTCTATCTGGCCACTAAAAGATGCCACAAAAGAATCCGCATTTGAAAACTGTGTGGCAGATGTCAATATCCCGGTAGGTGAGGTGTTTACTTCCCCGGTATTAAAAGGAACAACCGGAAAATTATTTGTCAGTCAGGTTTATCTGAATGAACTGAAATATCTTAACCTTGAAATTGATTTTGAGGACGGAATGATCAGAGATTACACCTGCACAAACTTTGAAAAAGAGGAAGAGTGCAGAAAATATATCAAAGAGAATGTCTTAATGAATCATGAGACACTGCCAATGGGTGAGTTTGCGATCGGAACCAACACCACAGCTTACCGCATGGCAAGAGATTTTGATATTGCAGATAAATTGCCAATCCTGATCGCAGAAAAGACAGGACCTCACTTTGCAGTGGGAGATACCTGCTATTCCCACGAGGAGGACATGGTGACTTATAACCCGGATGGAAAACAGATCGTTGCAAGAGAAAACGATTTTTCAAAACTCCGCAGCGAGGATATGAGCAAGGCATATTTCAACTGTCATACAGATATTACCATTCCTTATGATGAGCTTGACAAGATTACAGTCATCCGTAAGGATGGAACGACAGAAGATATTATTTCCGATGGACGTTTTGTGCTCGCAGGAATCGAAGAACTGAATAAGCCGCTGGACCGCTAAACGGGAAAAATATAAAATTCTGGATACTGCCAAAATAATAGGATTATTTGACGGTGTCCGGAATTTTTGTATTTGACAAAACAGTTGATAATTATGTAATAAGATCACAACAATATATAAATACATTTAATAAAACAAATAACAATTATTAATTGGACTTCTTAATTAAGATATATTATAATGAGCGCAAGAGAGAAAAATAATGATGATAGACAATTGCGAAACTCATGAAAATCTAAATTGAAAGAAGAGTAGGATGAGTTTCGCAAACGCCTAAGTAATGACGACAAGAAAAGGAGACGAATATCATGGCAAAAGTTGGTATTGTAATGGGCAGTGACTCAGATATGCCGGTGATGGCAAAAGCAGCAGATATATTAGAAAAATTAGGAATCGATTACGAGATGACGATCATCTCAGCACACCGTGAACCGGATGTTTTCTTTGAGTATGCAAAATCGGCTGAGAGCAAAGGTTTTAAAGTCATCATTGCCGGAGCAGGAATGGCGGCACATCTTCCAGGTATGTGCGCAGCAATTTTCCCAATGCCAGTCATTGGTATTCCAATGCATACCACTTCCTTAGGAGGAAGAGATTCCTTATATTCCATCGTGCAGATGCCATCCGGTATTCCGGTAGCAACTGTAGCGATCAATGGTGGAGCAAATGCAGGACTTCTTGCAGCTAAAATCCTTGCAACTTCAGACGAAGCTTTGTTAGAGAGACTGAAAGCCTACTCTAAAGATCTGAAGGAGCAGGTTCAGGCAAAAGATGCAAGATTACAGGAAGTTGGATACAAGAACTACTAAAAAAGGAGAGAAAAAATGGATTACAAGAACGCAGGTGTAGATATTGAGGCTGGATATGAATCAGTGGAATTAATGAAAAAATATGTAAAGGAAACCATGCGTCCGGAAGTGTTAGGCGGACTCGGTGGATTTTCCGGTGCTTTTTCCATGGAAGTAATCAAGGGAATGGAGGAGCCGGTACTTTTATCCGGTACAGACGGATGTGGAACAAAAGTAAAATTGGCATTTCTTTTGGACAAGCATGATACGATTGGTATTGACTGTGTTGCAATGTGTGTCAATGATGTTGCCTGCGCAGGTGGTGAACCATTATTTTTCTTAGATTATATCGCATGTGGCAAAAACTACCCGGAAAAAATCGCAACGATCGTAAGCGGTGTGGCAGAGGGCTGTAAGCAGTCCGGCTGTGCTCTGATCGGTGGCGAGACAGCAGAACATCCGGGACTGATGCCGGAAGATGAATACGATCTTGCTGGATTTACTGTAGGTGTGGTAGATAAAAAAGACATCATTACAGGAGAGAACTTAAAGGCTGGTGACGTGCTGATCGGTATGGCTTCCACAGGCGTACATTCCAACGGCTTTTCCCTTGTCAGAAAAATCTTTAAAATGGACAAAGAGACATTAAATACATATCACGAGGAACTCGGTAAGACATTGGGCGAAGCATTGCTTGCACCGACAAGAATTTATGTCAAGGCTTTGAAAAACGTGAAAGAAGCAGGTGTTCGGGTCAAGGCGTGCAGCCATATCACAGGTGGCGGTTTCTATGAGAACGTTCCTAGAATGTTACCGGAAGGCAAACATGCAGTCATCAAAAAAGACAGCTATGAAGTACCGGCTATCTTTAAAATGATGGAGAGAGAGGGAAATGTTGAGGAGCACATGATGTACAATACTTACAACATGGGCATTGGAATGATCGTTGCGGTTGATCCTGCGGATGTGGAGAAAACTATGGAAGCAATGCGTGCAGCCGGAGACACCCCATATGTGATCGGTGAGATCAAAGACGGCGAAAAAGGAGTAACTTTATGCTAAAAGTTGCAGTTTTAGTATCCGGCGGTGGTACGAACCTTCAGGCAATTTTAGATGCAATAGACAATGGAACGATCACCAATGCAAAAGTGGAAGTTGTGATCAGCAACAACAAAAATGCATACGCTTTAGAACGTGCGAAAAATCATGGGATCGAGGCTCTTTGCATTTCTCCGAAGGACTATGGGACAAGAGATGCGTTCAACAAAGCATTTCTGGAAAAATTAGATGACTGCCAACCGGATTTAATAGTTCTTGCGGGATTTTTGGTTGTGATCCCGAAGCAGATGATCGAAAAATACAGAAACCGTATCATCAATATCCATCCATCCCTGATCCCATCTTTCTGCGGAACCGGTTATTACGGACTGAAAGTCCATGAGGGTGTGCTATCCCGCGGTGTAAAAGTGACCGGAGCAACGGTACACTTTGTAGATGAAGGAACAGACACAGGTCCTATTATTCTGCAGAAGGCAGTGGAAGTAGAGCAGGATGATACACCGGAAATCCTGCAGAGACGTGTCATGGAGCAGGCGGAGTGGATCATCATGCCGAAGGCGATCGACCTGATCGCAAACGGAAAAGTCTCTGTCGTAGATGGCAGAGTCCGAATTGACGAGAATAAGTAATAGCGAAACCGAAAGAAGAGTTTCGCCAATATTTCATAGAGAAGGAGAATCCGCATGAAAGTATTAATAGTAGGAAGTGGCGGCCGTGAACATGCGATCTGCACCAGCGTTGCAAAAAGTCCGCGTGTAGATAAAATCTACTGTGCACCGGGTAATGCCGGAATTGCAGCACTTGCAGAGTGTGTGCCGATCGGTGCGATGGAATTTGATAAATTAGTTGCTTTTGCAAAAGAAAAAGAAATTGATTTCACGATCGTTGGAATGGATGATCCGTTAGTTGGCGGAATTGTGGACGTATTTGAGGCAGAGGGACTTAAAGTATTCGGCCCGAGAAAAAATGCGGCAATCTTAGAGGGTTCCAAGGCATTTTCCAAAGACCTTATGAAAAAATACAATATTCCGACCGCAGCATACGAGAACTTTACTGATCCGCAGGAAGCACTTGCTTATCTGGAAACTGCAAAAATGCCGATCGTTTTAAAAGCGGACGGACTGGCACTTGGAAAAGGTGTTTTAATTTGCAATACATTAGAGGAAGCAAAAGCCGGTGTCAAAGAGATCATGGAGGATAAGAAGTTCGGAACAGCAGGAAATACCATGGTCATCGAAGAGTTTATGACCGGACGTGAAGTGTCCGTTTTATCTTTTGTGGATGGAAAGACCATTAAGATTATGTCCTCCGCACAGGATCACAAACGTGCAAAAGACGGCGATCAGGGCTTAAATACCGGAGGAATGGGAAACTTTTCTCCAAGCCCATTCTATACAAAAGAAGTGGATGAGTTCTGTAAAAAATATATTTATCAGGCAACAGTCGATGCAATGGCGGCAGAGGGCAGACCATTTACAGGTGTTATTTTCTTTGGACTGATGCTGACAGCAGACGGACCGAGAGTGTTAGAGTATAATGCCAGATTTGGTGATCCGGAAGCACAGGTTGTTCTTCCAAGAATGAAAAATGATATCATTGATGTGATGGAAGCCTGCGTGGATGGAAAATTGGATACGATCGATCTTCAGTTTGAAGATAATGCGGCAGTCTGCGTTGTGCTTGCATCTGACGGTTATCCGGTGGCTTATGAAAAAGGATTTGAAATCACCGGACTTGAGAAGTTTGAGGGAAAAGAGGATTACTTCTGTTTCCATGCCGGAACAAAATTCAATGAGGCAGGAAAGATTGTGACCAACGGCGGACGTGTTCTTGGAATCACAGCGACAGGAGCCGATTTAAAAGAAGCGAGAAAAAAAGCCTACGAGGCAACCGAGTGGGTAAACTTCGCCAATAAATACATGCGCCATGATATTGGAAAAGCAATTGACGAGGCGTAATATTTTTTGAATTTAAAATCGTTCAGACCGGATGCATCGGTTTTCGGAAAGTCAGATGGAGTTCTTATGATTTGAAAACGCTGGAAAAGGTCTGAGCGGTTTTTTTGCTTATAGTAATGGAAATTCCGCGAAGTCTGAATTCTATTAGATTCAGAAAAGAAAGACATGGAATAATTGCGAAAAAACATTGCATATTTGCCCCAATCGGGTATAATTACAGTTGGTACATTCCAGCTTTGGAATGAATTTCAGGAAAAACGGACTGGAAAAATAATTCCGGAAACAGTTTTTCCAAAAAGCAGGGAGAATTACATGTCACAATCTGTAATGATTAAAAGCAACAAATATGGTATTAATCTGGTGCTGGATCCGAATATACCGTTTGTGGAATTGTTAAAGGATGTTATTGAGAAGTTCAAGGCATCGGAAAAATTCTTTAAAAATGCTGAATTAGCCATTTCTTTTGAGGGAAGGAAGCTTTCGGAAGAGGAAGAAAACCGTATTATCGAGGCAATCACAGAGAATACGACGATTCAGATTTTATGCATCGTACAAAATGGCAGTGAACAGGAAGCAGTCATGAAACAGCAGATTGAGTACTATCAGGCAGTACAACAGCAGTTTATGAATGCAAACACCGGTTCCGGAGATTTTTACAGAGGAACTTTGCGTTCCGGACAGGTTATCGAAAGTGAATCCAGCGTAACCATTATCGGGGATGTGAATCCCGGTGCGAAGATTATCTCGCAGGGGAATATCGTCATTCTTGGAGCGTTGAAAGGAAATGCACATGCGGGCAGCGCTGGCGACCGCAATTGTTTTATTTTTGCGCTTGATATGAACCCAATCCAGATTCAGATCGGTGATCTGATCGCCAAGAGCCCGGATAAAGAAAAAACGAGAAAACATCTGTTGAGACGTGAAAAAGTTCAGACCGCAGAGTCCCAGATCGCAGTGGCGAGGGATGGAAATATTTATATTGAGCCGGTCACAAAAGATATTTTAAACAGAATGTAAAATGCGAAATGCACAGGAGGAAATCATGAGCGAAGTTATTGTAATCACATCCGGAAAGGGTGGAGTAGGTAAGACAACTACAACAGCAAATGTAGGAACAGGTCTTGCACAGTTAAATAAAAAGGTAGTAATGATTGATACCGATATCGGTCTTCGTAACTTAGACGTTGTTATGGGATTAGAGAACCGTATTGTATACAATCTGGTTGATGTTATTGAGGGCAAATGTCGTTTGAAACAGGCGCTCATCAAGGATAAAAAGTATCCTGAATTATGTCTGTTACCATCCGCGCAGACAAGAGATAAGGATGCCGTGACACCGGAGCAGATGGTAGAGCTGATCGATGAACTGAGAAAAGAATTTGATTACATTTTACTTGACTGCCCGGCTGGAATCGAGCAGGGATTTAAGAATGCCATTGCAGGCGCGGACAGAGCATTGGTTGTCACAACACCTGAGGTATCTGCAATCCGTGATGCAGACAGAATCGTTGGCTTGCTGGAAGCAAATGAGATGAAACGTATCGACCTTATCGTAAACCGTCTGAGAATGGATATGGTAAAACGTGGAGATATGATGAAGGTAGAAGATGTTACGGATATCCTTGCAGTCAATCTGATCGGTGCAGTGCCGGATGATGAACATATCGTTGTTTCTACAAACCAGGGTGAACCATTGGTTGGTTCTGACTGTCTTGCAGGAAAAGCATATGCGAATATCAGCAGACGTATTACAGGAGAAGAGGTTCCATTTTTAGACTTGGAAGTAAAACAGGGTGTATTTGGAAAATTAATGGATTTATTTAAGAAAAACTAAGGGGGGGAGAAGCCACATGGGTTTAATGGATTTGTTCAAAAAGAAAAGTTCTGGTGACGTTGCAAAGGATCGTTTGAAACTTTTACTTGTATCTGACCGTGCCAACTGCTCTCCTGAGATGATGGAAATGATCAAACGGGATATTATTCAGGTAATTTCCAAGTACATGGACATTGATGCAGATGCGTTGGATGTGAAGATCACAGAGACAGAATCTGACTCCAATAATGGTATGGTTCCAGCATTATTTGCAAATATCCCGATCAAGGATATGAAACATAAACCGGATAAACGCTAAGATTTATAACCGGAGTTTGACTTACCGTAGTGTCGCAGATTTTGTGGTGCTTTCTCAGGGGGTGAAGGGGCAGATATAAGCGTCCTCTCACAAGTCGTGATTTTATAGGTTTATGAAAAGAAAAACGGTACAGACGAAATATGATGTTCCTGTTCGCCGGGCATTCCGCTGGGCTTCTGAACAACAATCATGTTCAGCTGAAGCTTCCATGATTGTTAGAATCCCAGCTCCATGGCTCACGAAGGAAATCATATTTGTCTGTACCGTTTTTCTTTCAGTTACGTTATGGATGACTTGTGAGAGGACGCTTATACATGCCCAATCAATGCTACGAAGCACACCACAAAATCTGCAAGTTGCGTTATGGAACTCCCGGCTATGGTAAAAATCATGGTATTGATCAATAGGGTAATTCGAAAGGTGTTAATTTTTAAATAATAGCAGGAGAAATAAAATGAGTACAAAAAAAGCAATTGGCATATCTTTTGTTGCCATATTTATTTTAATAATTGCGCAGATTATTGCACAAGTCATTGCAAGTGTGTTTGTTATTATAAAGATTCCATATGGAATTTGTAATATTATCGCTGGAATTATATATGTTGGCTTAACATATCTTATTTTGAAAATGTTTATTAGCAAGATTGTTAAGTTACCTGTTTCGGATTTCGGAATGCCTAAATTTGAAATTAAAATAAGATGGATTTTAATAGCTATATTATTGCCATGCATTATAAAAGGAATTTATGTTTTAATATTCAATGGTGAGTATGTCTCCTCAAATATGAATGGAAATGAGATATTCAATACTTTAAGTGCAGGGGTTGCGTTCACCGGGATAGCGGCTGGATTTGTTGAAGAAATGGTGTTTAGAGGAGTTATACTCAATGCATTGAAGAAAAGATGGAATATGAAGGTGGCTGTAATTGTTCCATCAATGTTATTTGGTATTGTACATGTTCTGGGACAGGATTTTTCGATAGGCAGTTGTTTATTAGTCATTATCGCTGGAACTATGGTAGGCGTTATGTTTTCAATGATTGCAATAGAGAGTGGTTCGGTTTGGAATAGTGGAATAGTGCATGCTATCTGGAACATTGTGATCATTGGTGGCGGATTAGCCATTGGGGAAAAAATGGATCCATATTCTGTAATGACATATGTTCTTGATTCAAAAGTTTTTGCAATTACAGGTGGTGAGTTTGGAATTGAATCGTCTGTTATTTCGTTAATAGGATACATAATAGTTGCCGGCATAGCATTTATTATGATTAAATCGAACAGGAAAAATTGATATGACGGTTTGAAAATGTGAAGCTATAAGGAACTTGTCCATTTTTAGTTTGTAGAAGTTTATTATAAAATAAGAGTTTCATAACGTAAATTGCAGATTTTGTAATGTAATTCATAGTGTTGGCAGGGCATGTATAAGCGTCCTCTCACAAGTCATTCACAGTGTAAATGAAAAGAAAAATCGTACAGACAAATATTATTTTCTTTGTGAGCTACGGAGATAAGACTCTTTAGAGGCTTATCGGAATGCCGAGCGAACAGAAACATAATATTTGTCTGTACGATTTTTTTAAATCAACATATATAATAATGACTTGTGAGAGGGCGCTTATATCTGCCCTTTACACCCTAAGAAAGCACCACAGAATCTGCAATTTGCGTTATGGAATTCACGGTTATGGGATGAGTGCCTATAAAGGAGGTGTCGACTAAAGGCAGTCATTTTCAATGTCTTGTGATTCGTCCATTTCACATTCATGTTTTCATAAACATGTCAGACTGCAATATTTTGTTCATAACCTAAATTATAAAATTCAATCTAAAAATCCGCACCACCTGCAATCGGCAGTTCCTAAGTAAAACTCCGGTAAAATTCCAATCTTGAAAAAATGTATTGACAACAAAGTGCCATAGTGCTATGGTTAATTACATAAGTAATGAACCATATAACGAACGAAAAACAAGAGGACAGATAAGCGCATTTGAAAAGCTGTCAGCAACAGAATAATTTCTGGAAAGAAAGGAGTATATCATGCATGAATGAGATTTTGACGCAGGAGAAATCCATATATCTGCAGATCGCAGAGATGATCGAGACAGATATTTTAAGGGATATTCTTCTGGAAGAGGAACGCGTGCCGAGCACGAATGAACTGGCGAAGCTATATGCCATTAATCCGGCGACAGCAGCCAAAGGAGTGAATATTTTGGTGGATGAAGGTGTTCTGTATAAGAAAAGAGGGATTGGAATGTTTGTGTCAGCAGGTGCGAAAGAGGCAATCTTAAGCCGGAGAAAGAATGAATTTTATGATAACTATGTAAAAAAACTGTTAGAGGAAGCAGCGAGCATCGGACTTGGAAAAGAAGAAGTCATTCAGTTGATACAATCCGGCAATGAAGCGTAAGGAGCTGTCCGGATGGAAAACAGTGATACCGGAAGCATGGAATCATGCAGATAAGAGGAATGATACAGGAAATTGTATTTTAAAGTTGTGAAAAGAAAGGCAGGAAGATGATTCATGGAATCAATCGTATGTAATGGTATTGGTAAAATTTATGGAAAAAAACAGGTGTTAAAGAATATCAATCTCACATTGGAGAAAGGAAAGATTTATGGACTGATCGGAAGAAACGGTGCCGGAAAGACGACATTGTTATCCATTATGTCGGCACAGAATCCGGCATCCGAAGGAACTGTGACATGGAATGGTGAAAATGTATGGGAGAACCGCAAGGCGTTAGATCACATTTGCTTTTCCAGAGAGTTGTCCATCAATCTCTATGGAAGCGGCGTGAGCGGCATGAAAGTAAAAGATTATCTGAAAACTGCTTCCTATTACTATCCAGACTGGGATCAGGCACTTGCGGAGGAACTGATCAAAAAATTTGAACTGAATACAAAACAGCGTATCAATAAAATGTCCAAAGGTATGCTGTCCATGGTGACGATCATCGTGGCGCTTGCAAGCAAAGCCGATTTTACTTTTATGGATGAACCGGTGGCAGGCCTTGATGTTGTAATGCGTGATTATTTTTACCATAAACTGATGGAGGAATATACCGAGACCGGACGTACCTTCGTTATTTCCACACATATTATCGAGGAAGCAACAGACCTGATGGAAGAAGTGGTCATGATCAAAAATGGCGAGGTGCTGCTGAAAGAAAATACGCAGGAACTTCTGGAGAGAAGCTACCATGTAAGTGGCCTTGCAGAAGTTGTGGATCAGGCAACGGAAGGCTATGAGAGACATCATGAAGAGAAGATGGGAAGAAGCAAGAGTGTGACGATCCTTTTGGAGGAAGGACAGAAGCTGCCAGAAGGCTATGATGTGACCATACAGGCACTCAATCTGGAAAAATTGTTTGTATCCCTTTGCGGAATGGAGGAGTAGACATGGCAGAGAGCAGGATTATAAAGAGAAATGTTCTATTCTGGGGAAAATCAGGATTGCAGCTGACCGGCATCATGCTGATCTTCATGGTTGTATATGGATTTCTGTTTAATATGGGAAGCAGCAGTATATTCGGGGATTTCTGGAAAACAGCTTATTTTTACGGCGGGATCATAAGCGTTTTATTTGCACTGATCGGTTCAATTTCGTACGTGGGTGCTTATCTTCCGATGGCATTGTCTTTTGGATCAGGAAGAAGGGAAGCAGTCTTTGGGGCACAGATTTTCTGCATAGCTTATGGAGTGAGTTCCTATATCATTATGGTACTGGCAGGCATTATGAGCAGTGGAAAATTAGATGGAAAGCTGGATGTTTTGATAGCAGTTCTGTTTATATTTATGACAGCGGTCGGACAGCTTGTCTCGGTTGCGCAGATGCATTTCGGGATAAAAGGAATGATCATAGGAATCGTCATTGTGGTATTATGCATGGTCGGCGGATTTGTGACAGGAATTGGATTTATTGACCAGATCATGGCGTGGATCAACAGAATACAGACGAATGTAGTATGGACATTGCTTGCGATAGCAGCGATTGTCAGCATTGCGTTGTATGCAGTCAGTGTCATGGCACTTTTCCGTGAAATGAGACATTACGAAGTGAAAGCATAAGTTGGGAGGCGGAAAGAATGAACAGTTTTTTGATTCAGTGTAAGGTGCGGAAAGCAGAGCTTTTGCAATTTCTTGGAATTACTGCTGTGGGATACTTAATTGGTCTGATCGTTGTATTTATTGTGATGAACGTGGCAAAAGAGAATACCTGTGCAACAGCCGGAACCATGCTGGCGGTCATCGCCTTTGCTTTTATACATTTATTTGGGATAACTCTTTCTTTTATGGGGGATTTTACCATGGCAATTTCCTGGGTGCGACCAGAAAAAGCTTTGTCTCAGGCTATGTACTTTTTAATCTGCTGGAGATCGCAGTGCTGGAACTTGAGATCGTTGTGTTTGGTGTAGTTGAGAAGCTTTTGCTGGAAAATGCATTTCCACAGGCGGTTATGGAAATTGACCTGACAAACTTTTTTACATGGAACTATCTGTCAGGTGTCCTGGTCGTATTTACAGCAGTGGAAATGTTTTTCGGCGCAGTTATTTTAAGATATGGCATGAAAGTGTTATGGATTTTATGGGCGGTCTGGATGATAATCTGTCTGGTTCCCATGAATATTGCAAAGAATGAAAAGCTTTCCGGTGAACTTGCGAAATTAGGGCTGTTTCTGGGTGGAAAATTCACGCCACAGGGAATTGTGGCTCTGGTGATTGCCTTAACAATTGTTGTAGCTGCGATCACATGGAACATTCTTCGGAAACAGCGAGTGACAGCATAAATATTATGTGATAAGATAAAACCATGTGGGTGAAAAATACCTGCATGGTTTTTGTTATGTCAACCATTAATCAGATAACAGGATCACGGAAAAATATAAGGGGATTATGATGAACGATAAGTTAGAACAGTTACAGAAATATTTAGAGAAAATGGAACAGTTCAACCATGTGAACACATTATTGTATTGGGATATGAGAACCAACACTCCAAAGGAAGGATTTGCAGGACACAGCGATGCACTCACTTATTTTTCAACGGAGCAGTTTTCCATGTCGACCTCGGATGAACTGAAAACGTTATTGGATACACTGGCAGAGCCGGAAGAGTTTGAAAAGCTTGACGATAAGTGGAAGTTTGTTGTAAATAAAATGAAAACAGATATGGACAGAAATCGCAGAATTCCAAAAGAATTTTATGAAAGCTTCGTGAAAGCACAGTCGGAATCGGAGAATGCGTGGGAGGAAGCGAAGGAAAAAGCAGACTTTTCTGTTTTTGCCCCACATTTGCAGAAAATGATCGATATGACAGCGGAGATGACCGGTTACACAGATCCGGAAAAAGAAGTTTACGACGCACTGTTAGACCAGTATGAAAAAGGAATGGATTCCGCTACGATGGACCGCCTGTTTGAAGATTTAAAAGCAGAGCTGATTCCTCTGGTGCAGAAAGTGCTTGCAGCGAAACAGCCGGATGACAGCAAGTTTCATGCTTCATTTGACAAGAATGCGCAGAAGGAAGTGGAGAAGCTTTTGCTGAGTTATATCGGATTTGACTGGAACAGAGGAACAACCGGGGAATCTGCACATCCGTTTACACTGAATTTTTCGTCAAAGGATGTGCGTGTGACTAATCATTTTTATGAACATGATCCGCTCAGTGCGATGTATTCGGCAATCCATGAGGGTGGTCATGCGATTTTTGAGCAGAATGTGAATCCGGATTATGACGGAACGGTAGCGGGAAGCTGCAGTTATATGGGAATCCATGAGAGCCAGTCCCGTTTTTATGAGAACATTCTTGGAAGAAATAAGAATTTCTGGATTCCGGTTTATGCAAAAGTGCAGGAAAAAATGCCACAGCTTCAGGACGTTTCTTTGGATGAATTTTATAAGGAAGTCAATCATGTGAGAAACAGTTTTATCCGCACAGAGGCAGATGAACTGACTTACTGTTTCCATATTATTTTAAGATATGAGATCGAGAAGGCAATTTTCCGCGACCATGTGAAAGTGGAGGAACTTCCGGCACTCTGGAATCAGAAAATGCAGGAATATTTACAGATTACTCCGGCAGATGATGCGGAAGGAATTTTGCAGGATATGCACTGGTCTGACGGTTCTTTTGGTTACTTTCCATCCTATCTGCTTGGCAGTATTTATGACGGCATGTATTTAGATCGTCTGGAGGAAGAACTTGGCTCTGTGGATGCGCTGCTCGCGGAGGGAAGAATCAGTGAGATTACAAAATGGCTGAATGAGAAGATTCATCAGTATGGTTCTACCAGAAGCCCGAAAGAAGTGATCAGATACGTCTGCGGCAAAGAAGTTTCAGCAGAACCGCTGATTCGTTATTTCAAAGAAAAATATACAAAAGTTTATAATCTTGGTTAAAAAAGAAATTTTTGTGGATAATGGATAGAAAAGGAGAAGTATGAAAAAAGGAATTATTTTTGATATGGACGGAACGCTGTGGGACTCGGCAGCGAACGTTGCAGAATCATGGAATCTTGCCATAAAACAGGATGGCTCTGTCGATAAAAAACTGACGGAGCAGGACATTCAGGGGGTTATGGGAAAGACCATGGATGTGATCGCAGATATTCTTTTTCCGGAAATGGAAAAAGAGGCGCGCATGAAATTGTTAGATCAGTGCTGTTCCATGGAAAATGACTACCTGAGAGAGCATGGTGGAGTTTTGTATCCAAAATTGGAGGAGACACTTTCTGCACTGAAAGAAAAGTATCCGCTCTACATCGTGAGCAACTGTCAGAGCGGTTATATCGAGGCGTTTTTAGATCATTACGGATTTAGAAAATACTTTGAAGATATAGAATGTTATGGAAACAATCTGAAACAGAAGGGCGATAATATCAGATTATTAGCAGACCGGAACGGGTTGACAGAGGCAGTGTATGTCGGCGATATTCAGGGGATTATGACGCCAGCTGCCACGCAGGTGTCGGGTTCATCCACGCAGCATATGGGTTTGGAACAATTGCAGCGGACGTGCCGGAAATCCATACATTTGAGGAACTTACAGAGACAGCAGACCAATATTTTGCTCTGCGGTAAGAAATTATAAGGGTTTATCATATGACAAAATTAGATGAGTTAGTAACACAGATCAACAGAGAACATGTTTATATCCAGACACATAATTTTCCGGATCCGGATGCCATTGCAAGTGCGTTCGGTCTGCAGGAACTGTTAAAGCTTCGCGGGATTCATGCGACGATCTGCTATAAGGGGAAAATCGACCGTTACAGTACTGACAAGCTGAGAGAGATTTTGGACATCAGATTGGTAAATATTGAGAATATTGGCAGTGAACTCACGGAGGACGACGAGGTTATCCTGGTAGATGCGCAGAAGGGCAATTCCAACATTATCGATATGACCGGGGATGAGATCATCTGCATCGACCATCATCCGGTTTATGAGAAAACGGAGTACCGGTTTACGGATATCCGGCCGGGTGTCGGGGCTTGCGCATCGATCATAGCACAATATTTTTTTGAAAATGAAATACCGATGGATCAAAGAATTGCAACAGCGCTGACGTTTGGAATCCGTATGGATACACAGAAATTGTCGAGAGGCGTATGCAAAATGGATATGGAAATGATCTGGCGCATGTTTGACCTGTGTGATCAGGATATGATTTATCTCTTAGAGAACAGCACACTCTATTTTGAAGATCTGATGGCGTATTCCAAGGCGATCTCAAGCATTGAGGTGTTTGAGAATATCAGTTTTGCAGATACCGGAAGGGATTGCCCGGAGGCTCTGATCGCCAGTGTGTCAGATTTTATGCTTGCATTGGTGGAAGTCTCTTTTTCAGTGGTCTATTCCAGAAAAAAAGAAGGGATCAAAATTTCTGTGCGGAGTGAGCGTCCCACATTAGATGCCGGAAAAATTATAAGCAAGGCGTTAAAAGGCATCGGAAGCGGTGGCGGGCATGCTACGATGGCAGGCGGTTTTGTGCCGTTTGACGGAAATGACCGGGAGGAAGATCTGATGATCCAGAACATCCGCGAAAGATTTATCGATGTGATCAGCAGGACGAAACGAAAGTCATTAAGATAGGTGGAAAATCTTGACTTTTCGGGGAAATCTCTGTATAATCACAGAAGATTGAAAGCAATGGCTGGTTCATTGTGAAAAAGAAAAGACGATGACGAAGACAGTAGTTGTTAAGAGAAAGGCAAAGAGAGCCGGGATTGGTGTGAACCGGTGCGAGTATCTTAGGAATGAACATCACTTCCCAGTCGCAGTCCAAAATGTTTTTACAGAGTAGGCACTGACGTTTTTCCTACGTTACAGGGAACGGGTATATGATTTTTATAAAATCTGTACATTGTAATTAGGTGGTACAACGATCATTTAAGGCTCTCGTCCTATTTACAGGATGAGAGCCTTGTTTAGATTGAGGAGGATTATATGTATAACAAAGTTGAAACAAATATGAACTTCGTTGACAGGGAAAAGCAGACAGAGAAGTTCTGGGAAGATCATGACATCTTCAAAAAATCCATGGAACAGCGCAAACAGGGAGAGACCTACACATTCTATGACGGACCTCCGACTGCAAACGGAAAACCACATATCGGACACGTATTGACACGTGTTATCAAAGATATGATCCCAAGATACCAGACTATGAAGGGAAAATATGTTCCGCGTAAAGCCGGATGGGATACACACGGACTTCCGGTCGAGTTAGAGGTAGAGAAGATGCTCGGCTTAAACGGAAAAGAGCAGATCGAAGAGTATGGTATGGAACCTTTCATCAAAAAATGTAAGGAATCTGTATGGAAATACAAGGGAATGTGGGAAGATTTTTCAGGAACCGTTGGTTTCTGGGCAGATATGGACAATCCATACGTCACCTATGATGACAACTTTATTGAGTCCGAATGGTGGGCATTAAAACAGATCTGGGACAAGGGATTGTTATACAAAGGCTTCAAGATCGTTCCTTACTGCCCTCGCTGTGGTACACCACTTTCTTCGCAGGAAGTTGCACAGGGTTACAAGACCGTGAAAGAGCGTTCCGCAGTGGTACGTTTCAAAGTTGTCGGAGAGGATGCTTATTTCCTCGCATGGACCACAACTCCGTGGACACTTCCATCCAACGTTGCACTCTGTGTGAACCCGGATGAGACTTACTGCAAAGTAAAAGCAGCAGACGGATACACCTACTACATGGCAGAGGCGCTTCTTGACAAAGTGTTAGGAAAGCTTGGAAATGAAGAGGAAGGTGTCAAAGCATATGAAGTATTAGAGACTTACACCGGAAAAGATTTAGAGTACAAAGAATATGAGCCGTTATATGCATGTGCAGCAGAAGTGGCAGCAAAACAGCACAAAAAGGACATTTTGTTACCTGTGACAATTATGTAACAATGTCAGATGGTACTGGTATCGTTCATATTGCTCCTGCATTCGGTGAAGATGATGCGAATGTTGGACGTAAGTACGATCTTCCGTTTGTACAGTTTGTAAACGGAAAAGGTGAGATGACAGAAGAGACACCTTATGCCGGATTATTTGTAAAAAAAGCTGACCCTGAAGTATTAAAAGATCTGGATGCGCAGGGCAAATTATTTGACGCACCAAAGTTCGAACACGAATATCCACACTGCTGGAGATGTGATACACCGCTTATTTACTATGCAAGAGAGTCATGGTTCATCAAGATGACAGCAGTCAAAGATGACCTGATCCGTAATAATAATACTGTAAACTGGATACCGGAATCCATCGGTAAAGGACGTTTCGGTGACTGGCTTGAGAACATCCAGGACTGGGGAATCTCCGTAACCGTTACTGGGGAACTCCTTTAAATGTATGGGAATGTGAAGGCTGCGGACATCAGGAGTCCATCGGAAGCCGCGCTGAATTAGCAGAGAAAAGCGGAAACCCGGATGATGCCAAAGTGGAATTACACAGACCGTATATCGACGCTGTGACCTTCAAATGCCCTGACTGTGGCAAGACCATGCACAGAGTGCCGGAAGTGATCGACTGCTGGTTCGACTCAGGAGCAATGCCGTTTGCACAGCACCATTATCCATTTGAAAATGAGGATTTGTTCAAACAGCAGTTCCCGGCTCAGTTCATTTCCGAGGCGGTAGACCAGACACGCGGATGGTTCTATTCCCTGATGGCAGAGTCCACCTTACTGTTTAATAAAGCTCCTTATGAAAACGTTATCGTTTTAGGACATGTACAGGATGAGAACGGACAGAAAATGTCCAAATCCAAAGGAAATGCAGTCGATCCGTTCGATGCATTAGAGACTTACGGAGCAGATGCGATCCGCTGGTATTTCTATATCAACAGCGCTCCATGGCTTCCAAACCGTTTCCATGGAAAAGCAGTGCAGGAGGGACAGCGTAAGTTCTTAAGCACCTTATGGAACACTTATGCATTCTTTGTACTGTATGCAAACATTGACGGATTTGACGCAACAAAATATAAACTGGAATATGATAAATTATCCGTGATGGATAAATGGTTACTGTCCAAATTAAATACCGTGATCGGCGCTGTGGATGATAACCTTGGCAGTTACAAGATCCCGGAAGCTGCAAGAGCACTCGATGAGTTTGTGGACGATATGAGTAACTGGTACGTAAGACGCTCCCGTGAACGTTTCTGGGCAAAAGGAATGGAGCAGGATAAGATCAATGCCTACATGACACTTTACACAGCGTTAGTAGAGATCTGTAAATGTGCAGCACCAATGATCCCGTTCATGACAGAGGAAATCTATCAGAACCTTGTATGCAGCATTGATAAAAATGCGCCGGAAAGTATTCATTTATGTGACTTCCCAACCGTTAATGAAGCATACATCGACAAAGAGTTAGAGAAAAATATGGATGAGGTATTAAAGATCGTGGTTATGGGCCGTGCGTGCCGTAATGCAGCAAACATCAAAAACCGTCAGCCGATCGGAAATATGTTTGTCAAAGCTCCATTTGAACTTTCAGAGTACTTCAAAGAGATCATCGAAGATGAGCTGAATGTGAAGAAAGTTTCCTTTACCGATGACGTAAGCTCCTACACAAGCTATACGTTCAAACCACAGCTGCGTACCGTAGGACCAAAATACGGAAAATATTTAGGTCAGATCCAGAAAGCTTTAGCAGAGCTTGACGGAAACGCTGCCATGGCAGAGTTAAAGGAAAATGGATTTATCACTTTGAAGTCTGTCAGTGATGATGTAAAATTAGCAGAGGAAGATCTGTTAATTACAATGACACAGATGGAAGGTTATGTAACGGAGGGGGACAATACAGTAACCGTTGTCCTTGATACCAACTTAACACCGGAGTTAATTGAAGAAGGATTTGTGCGTGAGATCATCAGCAAGATCCAGACCATGAGAAAAGAAGCAGGATTCGAAGTGATGGATAAGATCATGATCTCTTATCAGGCAGATGACAAAGTGGCTGCCATCTTTGACAAATATGGTGATGCGATCAAAGCAGATGTACTCGGACTTGATGTTGTAGCTGGCAGTGTGGATGGATACGAGAAAGAATGGAATATTAATGGGGAAACCGTTCTTTTAGGTGTAAAAAAAGGAGAGTAAGGAAATGTCTAAAACAGCAGCAGTCTTCAATAAGAAAAAATTTATCAATGATGTAACAGAGACAGTCCGTCATATGTATCGCAAACAGTTAAAAGAAGCAAGCCAGCAGGAGATTTTCCAGGCGGTATCCTACGTCGTAAAAGACGTTGTGATCGATGACTGGCTGGCAACCCAGCAGGCATTTGACGATCAGGATCCAAAGATTGTCTATTATATGTCAATGGAATTTCTGATGGGCCGTGCGCTTGGAAATAACCTGATCAATTTAAAAGCTTACAAAGAAGTGAAAGAAGCTCTGGAAGAAATCGGACTGAATCTTGACGTGATCGAAGATCAGGAGCCGGATCCGGCACTCGGAAACGGTGGTCTTGGACGTCTTGCAGCATGCTTTATGGAATCACTGGCAACACTTGGATACGCAGCTTACGGCTGCGGTATCCGTTACCGTTATGGCATGTTCAAACAGCAGATTTCGGATGGTTTTCAGGTAGAGGTACCGGATAACTGGTTAAAGAATGGCTACCCATTCGAACTTCGCAGACCGGAGTATTCCTATGAGATCAAATTCGGCGGCTATGTCCGTACCGAAGACATGGGAAATGGCAACACCAGATTTATCCATGAAGGCTATCAGTCCGTTATGGCAATCCCATACGATATGCCGATCGTAGGATATGATAATCATATGGTAAATACGCTGATGATCTGGGATGCAGAGCCTAAGGAAGGTTTCCAGTTAGATTCCTTTGATAAAGGAGATTATAACAAAGCGGTAGAGCAGGAAAACCTTGCACGTAACCTGGTGGAAGTCCTTTATCCGAATGACAATCATATTCAGGGAAAAGAACTTCGTTTAAAACAGCAGTATTTCTTCGTATCTGCAAGTTTACAGCGTGCGATCGCAAGATTCAAAAAGCATCATGAGGATATCCATCAGCTGCCTGAGAAAGCAGTATTCCAGATGAATGATACACATCCGACGGTTGCAGTGGCAGAGTTAATGCGTATTTTGCTGGATGAGGAAGGCTTAAGCTGGGAGGATGCGTGGGATATCACAACCCACTGTGTTGCTTATACCAACCATACCATTATGGCTGAGGCTCTCGAAAAATGGCCGATCGAGATTTTCCAGAGACTGCTTCCGCGTGTATATCAGATCGTGGAAGAGATCAACCGCCGTTTTGTTTTACAGATCCAGGAGCAGTATCCGGGCAACAATGAAAAAATTGCAAAAATGGCAATTTTATATGATGGTCAGGTAAAAATGGCGCATCTTGCGATCGTTGCAGGTTATTCTGTCAACGGTGTTGCCAGACTGCACACAGAGATTTTGAAAAAAGAGCAGTTAAAAGATTTCTATGAGATGATGCCGCAGAAGTTCAATAACAAAACCAATGGTATCACACAGAGACGTTTCTTAGCACATGCGAACCCGCTTCTGGCTGACTGGGTGACAGCACATGTGGGAGAAGGCTGGATCACAGACCTTTCCCAGATCAGGAAACTTGCGCCTTATGCAGATGATAAAAAAGCACAGCAGGAGTTTCTTGAGATCAAACACCAGAATAAAGTACGTCTTGCAAAATATATCAAAGAGCACAATGGAATTGATGTTGATCCGGATTCCATCTTTGATGTACAGGTAAAACGTCTTCATGAGTACAAACGTCAGCTGTTGAATATCCTTCATGTTATGTATCTCTATAATGAGATCAAAGAGCATCCGGATATGGAATTTGTTCCAAGAACATTCATTTTTGGTGCAAAGGCAGCAGCCGGTTATAAAAATGCAAAACTTACCATTAAACTGATCAACAGCGTTGCAGAAGTGATCAACAATGATAAGAGTATCAATAATAAGATCAAAGTGGTATTTATCGAGGACTACAAAGTTTCCAATGCAGAGTGGATCTTTGCAGCAGCAGATGTCAGCGAGCAGATTTCAACTGCAAGTAAAGAGGCATCCGGTACCGGTAATATGAAGTTCATGTTAAACGGTGCCCTGACACTTGGAACGATGGACGGTGCGAATGTTGAAATGTACGAGGAAGTCGGACCGGATAATATGTTTATTTTCGGTATGAGCTCTGACGAAGTGATCGCACATGAGCATAACCGTGATTATGATCCGATGCAGATTTTCAACACAGATCAGGATATCCGCAAAGTTCTGACACAGTTAGTGAACGGATTCTACTCACCGAACGACTCCGAACTTTTCCGTGATCTGTACAATTCACTGCTGAATACACACAGCACACAGTATGCGGATACTTACTTCATTCTTGCAGACTTCCGTTCTTATGCAGAAGCGCAGAAGAAGATCATGGAGTATTACAAGAACAGGAGCGCCTGGGCAAAGAGCGCTATCTTAAACACTGCACATTCCGGCAAGTTCTCATCCGACAGAACGATTCAGGAATATGTGGATGATATCTGGCATTTACCGAAGGTGAAGGTTGATGTGGAATAAAGTGATAAGAAAATAAAATTACAAGAAGGACAGTCCCTGTGAAAAAGGGGCTGTTTTTCTATATTTATGTTATGTCAAAAACAAATTGACAATTTTTTCGATACAAGTTATGGTAATAAGGAAATCTTTTTTATCAAATTGAGGGTGCAAGGTCTGCATAAAAATCCAGTTAAAACTGCAAGTGCAAAAAGCGACGAAACTATTTTCCTGAAATATCAGGTATATAGGAAGGAGCAATTATATATGGGAAAAAAAGTATTGAAAGCAGATACTGTAGTAAAGAATTACTGGCGGAATAACGAACAGTTTGCAGATATTTTTAATGCAGTTTTATTTAATGGAAATAAGGTTATAAAACCGGAAGAATTAGAAGATATGGATACAGAGGAATCTTTGGAATTAGAACACAAGGAGTATATACAGAGTATTGTGGCAGCAAGAGATAACGTTAAAATCAGAAAAAAATCTACCACTTATGATGCTGAATTTGTTATACTTGGATTGGAGGGACAGGAATGTATCCATTATGCAATGCCGTTAAGAGTGATGGGATATGATTATAGTACATACAAAAAAGCAGTATGATGACAATGCGGCAAAGCGTAAAAAAGAAAAAGGATTAACAGAAGATGAATATCTGTCGGGAATGAAGAAAACAGATAAATTTATTCCTGTTATTACAATCGTTATCTATTATGGTGAGAAGCCGTGGGATGGAGCAGTATCTTTGCATGGGATGCTAAATATTCCAAAAGCAATGGAAACATTTGTGAATGATTATAAAATACATCTGGTGGAAGCCGGAAAAAATAATCTGGTATTGCATAATGTAAATAATCAGGATTTATTTAATCTGCTTGAAATTCTTTTAAGCAGAAGTGGAAGAACAGATGGAAAAAAAGAAAAAGCAATAGATTATACAAGAAAACATAAGGTAGACAAAGCTGTTATTATGACAGTAGCAGGCACTATGAATGGAAAAATTGATTATAATGAATTGATTGGGGAAGGAGAGAAAGGTATGGTCAGTGTATTTCAGGAAACATGGAATGAAGGAGAGGCAAAAGGTATTATTGAAATGGGGAATGACTTTGGACTTTCCGAGGAGGATATTTTAGCAAGACTTCAAAAAAAGTTGAATGTTTCACTGCAAAAAGCACAGGAATATCTTTACGCATATAGAAAACAGAACGCATAAGATATGCTCTCGGCGGTTTGCCTAACAATATCTTTGCTTCGCGCTATGTTTCTTATATTCCAAATAAAGAGCAGTTCATCGCCTATCATACAGTTACATTTAACGTTACCATTTATGCGATAGATTTGTTATACTTAAGTAGAAATTGCAAAAAAATAGTTTGGAGAGGCAGCTATGGCAGAATTTATAAAATTACCTGTTGGAATTGAAAATTTTGAAAAAATCCACAGAGATGGTTTTTATTATGTTGATAAAACCGGTCTGATCGAGCAGCTTTTAAATAACTGGGGAGAGGTCAATCTGTTCACGCGTCCACGTCGGTTTGGTAAGACATTGAATGCTTCATTATTACGGTCAGGATACACACTATGAAACGGTAAAAGAGTGGTATGACGGATACCGCTTTGGAAATGCAGATGTTTATTGCCCGTGGGACGTCATTAATTATTGCGATGCACATAGAAGGAATCCGATGCTTCCACCGGAGAATTATTGGACTAACACCAGTGGAAACGATGTGCTGAAACATTTTATAGAAAGTGCAGGAGCAGCAAAGGGGCTGGCAAAAACAGACTTAGAGAGACTTGTAAATGGTGAAATCGTAGAAAAAGATATACGTGAGGATCTGACTTATAATGAACTGTATGCATCCATGGATAACCTCTGGAGTACACTTTTCATGACGGGATATCTTACACATAAAGGCAGAGTTGATACAAAAAGATTCAGACTTGCAGTGCCAAACAGAGAAATCCGGAACATTATCACGGAGCAGGTTCTGGCTTTGTTTAAGCAGAATGTGGAAAAAAGACGGACAGCGTCCGTGATACTTAATGTAAGGTTATGTTAGAAGAAAACTAATTTCAAGAAAGATGTGACATGTAAAAATGTTGCATCTTTCTTTTTTATTGTTGCAGTCTGCGGTCAATTGGTTGCAATGTAAAAACGAACATGATAATGTAATAGTAACAGGAAACGGAAGATGCGCAGAAGCGCAAAACAAGGAGGCTAAATCCTCTCCTCACAAGGGTTCGGATTTTGCTTCGCAAAACAAGGAGGATTTTATGATCTGGGAAGATGTATTAGCAAAATTTAAAGAGTTATTCGGGGATGAGGGTGAAATCGGTGTTTATTTTGCACCGGGACGTGTGAACATGATCGGTGAGCATACCGATTACAACGGAGGACACGTTTTCCCTTGTGCACTCACTATTGGTACATATGGTGTGGCAAGAAAAAGAGATGATAAGAAACTTCGTTTCTATTCCATGAATTTTGAGCAGCTCGGTGTGATCGAGTCCTCAGTAGAAGGTTTAAAGCCGGAAAAAGAAGCTGACTGGACGAACTATCCAAAGGGAGTTATGTGGGCGTTTGGAGAGAAGGGAATGAAAGTAGAGCAGGGCATGGATCTTGTTTTATTTGGCAATATTCCAAACGGCTCCGGACTTTCTTCTTCTGCATCAGTTGAAGTTCTGACCGGATATATTTTAAAAGATATGTTTGGATTCGACGTGACAAATCAGGATCTTGCACTGATCGGCCAGTTCTCTGAAAATAAATTCAACGGCGTAAACTGTGGTATCATGGATCAGTTTGCGATCGCAATGGGAAAAAGCTGGTCATGCGATTTTCCTTGATACAGCAACTTTAAAATATGAGTATGCACCGATCAAACTGGAAAATGCAAAGATCGTGATCTCCTGCAGCAACAAAAAACGTGGGCTTGGAGATTCCAAATACAATGAGAGAAGAAGTGAGTGCGAGACTGCACTGGCAGAACTCCAGAAAGTTGTTAAAATTGATTCCCTTGGTGAACTCACGGAGGAACAGTTTGAACAGTACAAAGATGCGATCAAAGATCCTGTCAGGGTAAAACGTGCAAAACATGCGGTTTATGAGAACCAGAGAACCATCAAGGCAGTGGAAGCATTAAAGAATAACGATGTTGCTCTGTTTGGTGAGTTAATGAACGCCTCCCATGTTTCCCTTCGTGATGATTACGAAGTAACCGGTATCGAGCTTGACACATTGGTGGAAGAGGCATGGAAAGTAGACGGAGTGATCGGTTCCCGCATGACAGGTGCAGGATTCGGTGGATGTACCGTCAGCATCGTAAAGGATGAGGCAGTGGATTCCTTTATTGAAAAAGTAGGTGCTGCTTACAAAGATAAAATCGGTTACGCTGCTGATTTCTATGTAGTTGAGATCGGTGACGGTCCAGTAAAATTGGATTAATAATTCTTATAGATAATTGCGAAACTCATAAATAAGTAGATTTAAATTGTGAAAAATTGACAAAAGCTTGAGAAGACACTGGGGAGCCGCCGGTTCTTAGTACCGTTGCGAGCGACACGTAGCGGAAGCGTGTCTTCGAAAATTTTGTTAATTCTTCACAATTGTTACAACCTAAATCAGAGTTTCGCAATTATCTAAATAATTCTTAAATAAAGAGGATAACACAATGATTCAGGAAAGAATTTTAGAATTGACAGAATATGGTCTTGTGACCGGGCTGGTGGAGCCAGAAGACAGGAGATTTACCATTAACCGCCTGTTAGAACTTTTTCATCTGGATGAATTAGACGATGAGGTGGCAGCAGCCTATGCAAAGAGAGCACCGATGACGCAGGAGAGTGCAGAGGCAGCATTGGAAGGCATCTTAAATGAGATGCTCGATTATGCGGCAGAAGATGGACTGATGCCGGAGGATACGATCACATACAGGGATCTGTTCGATACAAAGATCATGGGTATGCTTGTGCCGAGACCAAGCGAAGTGATCAAAAAATTCCAGGCACTCTATCAGATCAGTCCAAAGGAGGCAACCGACTATTTTTACAAATTAAGCAGAGATACAAACTACATTCGTAGATACCGTATCAAAAAAGACCAGAAATGGACTGCAGATACCGAGTTTGGAACATTGGATATCACCATCAATCTCTCCAAACCGGAAAAAGATCCGAAAGCAATCGCTGCAGCAAAGCTTGCAAAACAGAGCGGTTACCCAAAATGCCTTCTGTGCAAGGAAAACGAGGGATATGCAGGACGTGTGAACCATCCGGCAAGACAGAACCACAGGATTATTCCGGTAACGATCAATCACAGTGACTGGTTCTTCCAGTATTCTCCATATGTTTACTACAATGAGCACTGCATCGTTTTTAATGCAGAGCATACACCGATGAAAATCGAGAAAGCAACCTTTGGAAAACTGTTGGATTTTGTAGAGCAGTTCCCACATTACTTTGTCGGATCGAATGCGGATCTTCCGATTGTTGGAGGATCTATCTTGAGCCATGATCATTTCCAGGGTGGACATTATGAGTTTGCCATGGCAAAGGCACCGGTCGAAAAAGAGCTGGTCTTCAAGGGATTCGAGGATGTGAAAGCCGGAATCGTAAAATGGCCAATGTCCGTGATCCGTATCAGCGCACCACAAAAAGAGCGCCTGATCGAACTAGCAGATAAGATTTTACTTGCATGGAGAGGTTATACGGATGAAGATGCATTTATTTTTGCAGAGACAGAGGGCGAACCACACAACACGATCACTCCTATCGCAAGAAAACGCGGCGATCATTATGAGCTGGATCTGGTTCTGCGCAATAATATCACGACAGAGGAGCATCCGCTGGGTGTTTACCATCCACATGCAAAACTTCATCATATCAAAAAAGAAAACATTGGTCTGATCGAGGTTATGGGACTTGCAGTGCTTCCAGCCAGATTAAAAGATGAGATGGCTGCATTAGAGCAGGCAATCTTAGACGGCGCAGAAATCCGTGAGGATGAAGTTCTTGCAAAACATGCAGACTGGGTGGAGGAATTTCTGCCTAAGTATGGATTTACAGCAGGAAGTGGTCTGGAAGGTGAGATTACACCGGAAAAATTACATGAGATCATTCAGACAGAAATCGGTCTTGTGTTCAAGGAAGTTTTATTGGACGCAGGTGTTTACAAGTGCACAGAGGAAGGCAGAAAGGCATTCCGTAAGTTTGTAGATACCGTTAATGCATAAAAATACAGGGGAGTATTTTTAATAAACAAAAACTGTCCGGGGCAGTATCCGTAAGGAAAATGTCTTGTGGCAGTTTTCTTTTTTTATCTATTTACTTTCATACAGTATTGTTGTAAAGTAATAATTGTTCCGTGGATCTGTACATATATGGTGCAGACCGCAGAAAAATGACTCGAGAGTAAGAAAACAGTGAGGAAGAGAATATGATTTCACAGAAAATACAGAAGGCATTGCAGGGAAGTTCTGCAATCCGTGCAATGTTTGTAGAGGGAAATGAACTTGCCGCCAGGGTGGGAAGAGAGAACGTGTATGATTTTTCATTGGGGAATCCTGCAACACCGGCTCCGGCAGCATTGAACGAGGCAATTAAGCAACTGGTGGATGAGACCGATCCGCTGGTTTTACATGGATATATGGACAATGCCGGTTACCCGGATGTTCGTCAGGCGGTTGCAGAGAACTTAAACAAGCGTTTTGGAACTGCATTTACTTCCCATAATATTGTGATGACAGTGGGAGCAGCGGGAGGATTGAACATTATTTTTAAAACAATCTTAGATCCGGGTGACGAGGTGATCGTGTTTGCCCCATATTTCGGAGAGTACAAGAGTTATGCAGCCAATTTTGATGCGGAAGTCGTGGAAGTGGCACCGGATTTTGAAACATTCCAGCCAGATCTGATGGCATTTGAAAAAGCGATCAATGAAAAGACCAAGGCAGTGATCGTGAACACACCAAACAATCCGACAGGTGTGATCTATCATGAAGAAACCATGAAAAAGATGGCTGAGATTCTGGAAAAGAAGGAAAAAGAGATTGGACACGAAATTTATCTGATTTCCGATGAGCCTTACCGTGAACTTGTCTACGATGGAAATCAGGAGGATTTCCTCACAAAGTATTACAGGAATACCATTGTGGGTTATTCCTTCAGCAAATCCTTTCCCTTCCGGGTGAACGTATCGGATATGTGATCGTTCCGGATGAGGTGGAAAATGCAGATCAGGTCATTGACGGCATTGTTGTATCCAACCGTACCCTCGGCTTTGTGAATGCGCCATCCCTGCTTCAGAAAGCAGTTGCAAAATGTCTGGATGAGAAAACCAATCTGGCATTTTATGATGAAAACAGAAAGATGTTATACGAAGGACTGCAAAAGCTAGGTTTTCACTGCATCAAACCGGAAGGCGCTTTTTATATGTGGGTAAAATCTCCGGAAACAGACGAAGAAAAATTTGTTGCAGCAGGTAAAAATACAATATCATCATGGTAAAGGGCAGCGCATTCGGATGTGCAGGCTATGTCCGTCTTGCTTACTGTGTTTCCCATGAGACGGTGAAAAATGCCCTGACTGCGTTTGAAAAACTGGCAGAAGATTACGGATTGTATACAGAATGAAATGAGCAGATTGTAATGAATTTGTGAAATGTATCAGGAAAATCGAGAGAGTGGAGAGAGTAAAATTTATGAGTAACTGGGAAGAATATGTAAGGACAGTGGAACCGTATGTTCCGGGAGAGCAGCCAAACCAGCCGGACATGATCAAATTGAATACCAACGAAAACCCATATCCGCCTGCACCGGGCGTAGTAGAGGCTTTGAAGAACTTTGATACGGACAAATTGAGACTTTATCCGGAACCGACCTGTAAAGTGTTAGTCGATGCGATCGCAGATTATTATGGAATCAGGAGCAGTCAGGTATTTACCGGTGTCGGTTCTGATGATGTGCTTGCCATGATATTTATGACGTTTTTTAACAGCAAAAAGCCGATCCTGTTTCCGGATATCACCTATTCTTTTTATGATGTGTGGGCAGATATGCTTCGGATCCCATTTGAGACAAAAGCGTTAGATGATGATTTTCAGATAAGAAAAGAGGACTATTATGGGGACAACGGCGGCGTGGTGTTCCCAAATCCGAATGCACCGACCGGAATCCTCATGCCGCTCTCAGAGATCAAGGATATCATTGCACACAACCGCGATGTGATCGTAGTTGTGGATGAGGCATACATTGATTTTGGCGGGGTGTCTGCGCTGCCTCTGATCGAAAAATATGACAATCTTCTCGTGGTACAGACCTTTTCAAAATCGCATTCCCTGGCAGGTATGCGGCTTGGCTTTGCGATGGGAAATGAAAAGCTGATCCGGTATATCAATGATGTGAAGTATTCTTTCAATTCCTACACGCTCAATCAGACAGCGCTTTCGCTTGGCGTGCAGGCAATCAGGGACAGGGAGTATTTTGAGGAAACCTGTGCGAAAGTCATCGCTACAAGGGAATGGACGAAGTGCGAACTGAAAAAACTTGGATTTTCTTTTGGGGATTCCATGAGCAACTTTATTTTTGCAACACATGAAAGTGTTCCTGCAAAAGAAATATTTGAAGCACTCCGGGAGCATAACATTTTCGTGCGCTATTTTTCCAAGCCGAGAATTAGCAATTATCTGCGTATCAGCATCGGAACCCAGCAGGAGATGGAGCACCTGGTGGCTTTTCTGACAGATTATTTGAAGGAATAACAGAATACTGTCAGGTATAAATTATAGTTATAACCAATATGAAAAAAAGTATTGCTTTTTCGTCACGATTCGACTATTATAGAATTCGCGTCTGTAACGCTTTAGTGTGTAAAACAGGTATTTACTTTAAAACTTTACTATGATAAAATGTGTATAGATTTGAAATTTCTGACAATAAAAAAGAGAATGATATCATTTTGATTTATGAGAAGGAGAAAGTAAAATGAGCAAGAAACTAAGGACCGAGGCAGTAGACCATCTTTTTTGATGCGATTTTAAGCCTGGAAAACAGAGAAGAATGTTATACTTTTTTTGAAGATGTCTGCACTGTGAATGAGCTGCTTTCCTTATCACAGAGATTTGAGGTTGCCAAGATGTTACGTGACCAGAAAACATATCTTGATATTGCAGAGAAAACAGGTGCTTCCACAGCGACCATCAGCCGTGTAAACCGTTCTTTGAATTATGGGAATGACGGATATGACATGGTATTTGCCAGAATGGCTGCATCAGAGACAAACGAAGCGTAAAACAGAATAGAAAAACACCGGAAAAAAAGAAAAACCCGGAGCTGCACGGATCATGTCTGGTATAGACAGTGTTCCATTCAGCACCGGGTTTTATTTTTCTTTTTTGGAAGGATCTTTTTCTTCGTGCAGCATCTGATCGACAATGCGCTCGATAATTGTTTTTTTCAGGTAGACATCATAGCTTAACATGCAGATAAAACTGAATGTCCGTAAAAGCTCTGCATCCTCACCTTCCATGCCCTCAAAAGTTTTCATGGAGGTGTTAAACTTCTTTGCAAGGTCTTTCATGATATTTAAGGTTTCCTGATGCTCCAGACCGAACACTTCTTTATAGATATCCTCAAGACTCATCTCGGAGCTGCCTTTTCCAAAATACTTGTCCGTAATCGGATTTAAGATACTCTGGATGTCACTGATGCTTAAGATACTTTTAAAATAGTAGATAAAGATCAAAGTCAGCACATGTTCTTTGGAATATTTTTTCTTTTCCGGTGGAGGAAGAAGATCGTTTTTTGCATAATTGTTGATCATGGTCTTAGTCAGGATCTTATCGTCCTCATGCCGCTTGGATGTGGCAAGCTGGGAATCCATAAATGTTGTCACCTGATCCATGTAAAGATCGATATTTGGGATATCTTCCGGTTTTACATAGTCGATTTTGTTAAATTCATCTAATATATCACTTAAAAATTGTTTTGTATTCATTTTTTTACCTGCTTTTACTCTTACTGGTTCAATCGTATTCTCTACATCAGATTATATAGTATTGAAAACTAGCTGACAAGATACAATTGAATTTAATTGTATGAATTTGAATGTGGACGGTCGTAGATTTTTTCTGACGCAAAGGACGGTTATTTTTATTATTAAAAAAGAAAATATGTTCGATTTTACTGTTCATAAGCAGGGATAATGTGTTACAATAGATGGGAATATGATATTGTAATAAAAAAGGGATTGAATATTACAAACAACAACGGAAATGGAGATGTCTATGAGCATTTATGATACATTGAACGAACAGCAGAGAGAAGCGGTATTTCACACGGAGGGACCGGTTTTGATCTTGGCGGGTGCGGGTTCCGGAAAAACGAGGGTTCTGACACATCGCACTGCCTATCTGATCGAAGAAAAGGGCGTGAATCCATACAATATTATGGCAATCACCTTTACGAATAAAGCGGCAGGTGAGATGCGTGAGAGGATCGACCAGCTTGTGGGATATGGCTCTGAGAGCATCTGGGTATCAACGTTCCATTCTACCTGTGTGCGCATTTTAAGACGTCATATTGACCGCATCGGGTTTGACACTAATTTTACAATCTATGATTCCGATGACCAGAAAACACTGATGAAGGATATCTGTAAACGTCTGAATGTGGATACTAAGATTTACAAAGAGCGAAGTCTGCTTGCTGCGATTTCCAAAGCAAAAGATGAACTGGTAGATCCACAGGAATTTTCTCTCCGTGCGGCTGCTTCCGGGGATTTTGCGAAACGGAAACAGGCAGAGATCTACAGAGAGTATCAGGATGCACTGCGGCGGAATAATGCACTTGATTTTGACGATCTGATCGTAAAGACGGTTGAATTGTTTAAAACGGATGATCAGGTGTTAGACTACTATCAGGAACGCTTTCGCTATATTATGGTGGACGAGTATCAGGATACGAATACGGCACAGTTTGAACTGATGAGTATTCTTGCAAGAAAGTATAAGAACCTGTGTGTCGTTGGTGATGATGACCAGTCTATCTATAAGTTCCGCGGTGCGAATATTTATAATATCCTGAACTTTGAAAAACATTTTCCGGAGGCAGTGACGATAAAACTGGAACAGAATTACCGTTCTACACAGAATATTTTAAATGCTGCAAATGGTGTGATCTCCAACAATATGGGAAGAAAAAAGAAAGACACTCCGGACAGACAATGAAGCGGGGAAAAAGATCGGTTTCAAGCAGTTTGAGACAGGCTATGAAGAGGCAGAGTATGTCGCAAAGGATATCAATGCCTGTGTGAAGGACGGCAGATATCATTACGGTGACTGCGCTGTTCTCTACCGCACAAACGCACAGTCCCGTCTTTTGAGGAAAAATTTATCGTATCCAATATTCCGTATAAGATTGTCGGCGGCGTGAACTTCTATGCAAGAAAAGAGATCAAAGACCTGCTTGCCTATTTGAAAACGATCGATAATGCAAGAGATGATCTTGCTGTCCGCAGGATCATTAATGTGCCAAAACGTGGAATCGGTGCAACAACCTTAAACCGTGTGGCAGATTATGCGGCTGCGGCAGACATCAGTTTTTATAATGCATTGAAAATGGCAGACGATATTCCGACACTCGGCAAGAGTGCTGCAAAGATCAAGCCATTTGTGAATTTTATTCAGGTGATGCGCAGTAAAGTAGAGATTATCAGCGTTTCTGAACTTTTGCAGGAGATTATAGACGAAACCGGATATGTGAAAGAATTGGAAGCGGAAGATACCGAAGAGGCAAAGGCGCGTATTGAGAATATCGATGAGCTGATCAGCAAAGTGGTTGCTTACGAGGAAGGCGAGGAACATCCGACACTCAGTGGTTTTTTAGAGGAAGTGGCACTGGTTGCAGACATCGACAGTCTCGATGAGGGCAGTGATTATGTTGTTTTAATGACATTACATAGTGCGAAAGGTCTGGAGTTCCCGAAAGTTTACCTTGCCGGAATGGAGGATGGGTTGTTCCCAAGTTATATGTCCATCACTTCGGACAGTTCTTCTGAGGATCTCGAAGAGGAGCGACGCCTGGCTTATGTGGGGATCACGAGAGCCAAAGAAGAACTTACAATCACCTGTGCAAGACAGCGTATGATCCGTGGCGAAACGCAATATAATAGAGTATCGCGGTTTGTTCGGGAGATTCCGTCTGAACTGTTGGACAGTGAACTGAGAAAGCCGGCATCTGCAAGAGAATCTTCTTTTGGAAAAGAGAGCAGTTTCCCATCTTTTTTACAGAATCAGACAACTGCAAGACCGAAAAGAACAACACTGCGCCAGCAGCCATCCGGACAGAGTATGCAGGCAAAGGCACTTGTCACAAAGGGTGTTGTAAAGTCAGAGCTTGACTATGGCATCGGGGACGCCGTATCGCATATCAAGTTTGGCAAAGGAGTTGTGAAAAACATCATGGATGGCGGAAGAGATTACGAGGTGACCGTGGATTTCGAAGGATATGGTGTGAAAAAAATGTTTGCCTCTTTTGCAAAATTAAAGCGTATCTGATTCTATTTGTAAGCAGGGACGTTTGTGTATCCTAAACTCTAAAAAATATATAAAATTTTTGAAAAATGTAAATTTTTTATATTCGAAAAGTAAAGGATATGATATAATGAGCGTAAGCAATGAGCGGTGCACGTAGATTTTTCTGGTGTGTATTGCGTTTAGGTTTTGCATATCCTAAAAAGTATAAATAAGAGAAGGAGCGGAACACTATGAACAAGGTGGAAGATTTCATCAATGCGACAAAGTTAAACGACTTACTCAATAAGAAAGAGGATCTGATCAATATGACAAAGTTGAATGAATTATTAAACAAAAAAGAAGCAGAAGAAAAGAAAACATCAAAGGTTGTATGGATTTTTGCAATCATCGGTATTATTGCAGCAGTTGCAGCAGCAGTATATGGCGTATATCGTTTCTTTACACCAGATTATCTGGAAGATTTTGAAGACGATTTTGAAGATGATTATGATGACGATTTCTTCGAAGATGAAGAGGACGAAGAAGAGCCGGCAAAACCAGCAGAGAAAAAAGAAGAAGAATAAAAAATAATCTGGAGGGCTGCGGATGCAGCCCTTTTTTCTTGTGTAACAGATAAAAGAAATAGAAAACTGTGAAGTTAATAAAATGTCAATGGAATCATGGACAATTTTATAGTTGATGAAATAAAAATGCGAGGAATTTATGAAAAAAGGACAAATCATAGAAGGCGTGATCGAGCGCGTAGACTTTCCAAATAAGGGAATTATCAGAACAGAGGATGGCAGACAGGTTATTGTAAAAAATACGATACCGGGACAGAAAGTGTCTGCTTCCATCAATAAAATCCGCAAAGGAAAGGCAGAGGGCAGACTTTTAGAGGTATTGGAAAAGTCACCGCTGGAAGGGGACAAAACAGGATGTGTCCATGCCGGGGAATGTGGAGGATGTACTTACCAGACACTTCCATACGACAGGCAGCTTGAGATGAAAGCAGAACAGGTAAAAAAATTAATGGATGATGTGATCGATCAGGAAAACCGGGATTACCAGTTTCTGGGAATCAAGGAAAGTCAAGGAAGACCGGATACCGTAATAAAATGGAATTTTCCTTTGGGGATGAATTTAAGGATGGACCGTTAGCACTTGGAATGCATAAGCGTGGAAGCTTTTATGATATTGTGACGGTGGAAAACTGCCAGATCGTGGATGAGGATTTCAGAACGATCCTGTCTGTCACACTTGCTTATTTTCGTGAAAAAAATATCACTTATTACCATAAACTGCGTCACACCGGATATTTAAGACATCTGCTTGTCCGTAAGGCAGTCAAAACAGGGGAAATATTAGTAGATCTGGTGACTACAACGCAGACGGATTTTCCGGGAATTGCCGCAGCACAGATGGATGAAGTTGAAAGTACGTTGAACAATGCACAGGAAAACGCATTTGCAGGAACGGAAGAGGAATTATTAGAGGGCTGGAAAGCTGCTCTTCTTGCAGCAGATTACAAAGGTATCATGACAGGTATTCTGCATACGAGAAATGACAATGTGGCAGATACCGTGACGAATGAAGGCACGGATGTTTTATATGGACAGGATTTCTTTTACGAGGAATTGCTAGGGCTTCGCTTAATCAGAGAATGCGAGACAGCCACAGTGTACACCGGAGAGGGAAGATGCGATTATGCAGGCGTTTAGACATTTTGGAGTCATATAGATTGTGGTATTCAATAATTTACTTGCTTGATGGTTTGGATGAAGTTTCGAGTGAAATTGCGGAACAAACAATATCGTATATTAAAGAACTTGCAAAGCAAAAAATACAAAGAAAATAATTTTGTCTATACGAAAAATGTCCAGTAATAATATGTATTTGCACGATTGTGTTAATGAGAATGCTTTTTATGAGATTCAGGAGTTAGACGAAAAGAATATAGTTTCATTTTTCGAGGATAGAGGAGAGAAAGATAAGATTGAGAAACTTAAAAGTTTGAAAAGAACTAATAAAAAATTGTTTGATGAAATTAAAGATATTTTGTTGGTTAATTTATTTTATGATTCTATGAATTATGTTAGTAATGGGACAACGATTTACGATTTGTTTTGGTTAAAGGATCATTATTGGAATAGTAAAAGGAAGGATAAATTAATAGCTCTTAATTTGCCAGAACCTCAGTCAGATGAAATATTAGAAATAAATAAGCAAATAGCTTACCACATGCATAGCGATAAAACAGTAATTATTGCGAAAAAGAATTTTAGAAATATTGTTTCAAAAATGTATCCTCAATTAAGTTACAAAGATGTGAATGCAGTTTGTAACTACATTTTAGAAACATATTTTGAGAATAGGATTGAGGATGAGTTTTACTCATATCAACATAGACGATATCAAGAGTACTTTTATACGCTATCTCTATATGATTTATATAAATACAATGTTGGTAATTTACGAAAAGAACAAATATTTACTAATTATGAACTTTTTGATGAATTTGTTTTGCCATATTTTGAAGATAGAAGTGATAAAGAAAAACAGTTACCATTCTCAATAGAAGTGAGATTGTTTAAAACATATATGGGAAAAAATCCATTGTGGGGAGCTGATGAACCAGGATATAAGTATTTACGAGAATTCTCTTATGCAGTAGCTGCACAAGAGGAAGAAGCTTTTTATCGTATAATTCAGGATGAAAATCTGTCATTAAAGGGTAATGTTTTTTGATTGATGTATCTTATATCAAAAGTATTGCTGAATGTGAGAGAAAGTCAAAAATTGGAAGAATACCGGATCCACTTGAAGAAGTATTTCGCTTTTTATTATGCAACATAGAAATATATTGGAGATGTAATAAAAGAGAAATGGCTTTAAAAAGCAGTACAAGAATTGCAGCAATCTATACAGTGCATAAAAGACGAGTATCCGGAATTGATGGAAAAAAAGTAAATAATGCCTTTTTTGAAGAAAAAAAAGAGCACAGCTTTTTATAGAGTTGATTATTTTTGAAAAAAATACCAAAGAGATACTTGAGGATATAAATAAAAATGGTATTAGAGAACGTGTAGTAAGCGGTGAAACTGAATATGAGAAACTGTGTAGTGCTTTCTTTGAAATTCTATTTCAATATAAATATGAGGAAGTATTAGTTTTACTGGAATTGTTTACAGATGAAAATATAGAATGTTTGTGTGCCTTTTTGATTCGGGTTCAAAATTTAAGATATTTGAAAGATAGGAAGATTTCAGAAAAATTAGAAAAATGCTTACTTCGTTGTAGTGAAAAAACAAAAGGCATTTTGATGCTAAAAAATATTTTGACCTTGAGTTAACAGCGGAAGAAGAAGGAATACTGGAAAATGAATTTGAGAGATTAAGTGCGGAACGTTGGGTGGATTTGTTTGGCTTTAAGAAAGAACATAATAAGGCAGCTTTTTTAAGTATGTTATATAACCGTAATTGTGTAAGTGAACAATATAAATATGATACTAGGGTATTGCATCAAAATTTATATTGTAATTATGCAAAAATGTTAGATGGTGAGATATCGTATACAAGATTAATGACGACTTTTTTTTCTGATTATAATAATACGATTTTTAATCGATTTACAAACATTACTTATGAAGCTACAAATATATTTGCTTTAATTATTAGTGAGAAAAGGTTGGTGTATGTAGAAAGACAAAAATTGCTTGAAATGTTGGAACAAAAAGCAAAAAACGTAATTCATCTAGGCTTATTATTTAAGCAATTAAAAAATGAAGAAACGGAGGAGTGTGATAAATTAATCAGGAGATTTTTGCCAGATATTAATCAATCATATAAGGGGCAGGAAAGCTTTGATATAACAGAAAATGTCAAGAAATATTTTGAATTGGCATATTTATATACTGGTTTTGATAGCGAAAAAAGTATAGAGTATATTAGAAAAGGTCTAAATTCTGGTGTTATACGACACGGATGGAGAAAGGATGGGATAGTAGATACCTTTCTGTTAGACGCTTTGAAAATTATGTGGAATAAATATTATTTTGAAAGGAATGAATTGCAAATATTCACCCAAAAATATTTGCAAATGATATTAGCAATAAATCAGATTACAGATGAAAATTATAGATGTTCAGTAATTAAAGAATTGATAGAAATGTTATTAGAGAATGACCTTGAACTAGCAAAGGAGATGATGGAAAATATAATATCAAATAATCTACATATCAATGAAACACTTTTGCAATATTGTATAGCATTGGTGAAAATTGGGGAGCCAGTGAATGAAATAATATTGTTGCTTGATTATTTCGATATTGAAAATTATAACGAAGAATCAATATCAATGAAATTACAAGTGTTATTAATGATTTACAAGAGCGAATGGTATGATAGAAAAGAAAAAGAAGAAATAAAAGATAAAATAAAGTACTATGCGGAAAAAGGGTGGATATCAATGCCTGTACGGTGGAGCGAAGAACTATTCCAAATTTACCTAAATTTTTGCAAAAATGAAAATATAGAGACACATTTAAGAAATATAACGCAGGAACATAAAGTCGATAAAGATTTAGAGGAAAATAAATTTTGTAAAAAGATTGCAAGATGTAAAACTAAAAGGTATTTACAGAAATTATTTGATGAGTTAATGAATTATCGTAATCACATAATAATTCGGTCTGGTGATGCGTGGGATATGATTATAGATAAAGTGTATGAGATTGATGGAAATGCTGATAAAATATTGATTTATATGGAAGCTTGTAAGTTTCCACACGATATATATTATACTTCAAATTCGTCATATTTTTATATGCCATTAGGACGTATTATAGAAAGGGAAGGGTTAACCACAAAAGTATGGAACCATCTAAAAAAGAATGGAGGATATGGCGATTTTATTAGTCTTATAAAGGCTTATGACTATATGAATAACAAAAAAATGTGCAAAAGGTTGTTTATAAGATTTTTTCAGTATTGTGAGTTCTTAGTTTATGATGAAGCTCATTATGAAATAAATACTGAACAATAACGATTTTGGAAAAGGGTAAAGGCTTATCGCCCTAAGTGGGTGTGAACCTTTTGAAAAAAGATGAAGGGCTGCTATTTAGTATAACAAGTAATTTTTACTCAATATGGGGACAATTGTCTTACATTCCAAAAGAATGGTCGATAGCACATCTTCCTAGAGAACATGGATTTATCTGAATTCAAGGGAAAAGCAACTTATGAGCAGATAAAGGCATATGTACTGGAGCAGACAGGACTTAAGGTTTCATCACTGTATATCGCACAGATTAAGAAGAAGTGTGGATTGGATGTCGGTGAGAACTTTAATCTGGCTAAATTAGAGAATGTGAGACAGCCACAGTGTACACCGGAGAAGGAAGATGCGATTATGCAGGCGTTTAGGCATTTTGGAATTATATAGGTTGTGGATAAACAGCATCATGTGTTAAAAATATAGTGAAGTATGGGAAAAAGGACATTACAGAACTGTAGATTTTACAGGTCAGGGATGTCCTTTTTATAGATATGGAAGTGTTCAAGGGACAAGGTAATGATACTGAAGTATTAAGACTGATATGAATAATATCTATCATATCTAATCGGATGATATAGATTGATGATATTATGGTACAAATTGAATAATTCACGTTTTCGTGATACACTTTCTTTATATCTGTTGGCAAAATAATGGAGGGATGACATGGCAGTCAGTTACAAAAAATTATTCCATTTACTGATAGAAAAAAATATGACGAATGCACAGTTGCAACAGGAGGCGGGCTTCTCCGCAAATATCATCACACGGCTGAAACGTAATGGGTATATTTCCCTCGAGAGTATAGAGAGTATATGCCGTGTTATGAACTGTGGCGTTGACGATATTCTGGAATTTGTACCAGAGGATAACGGAGGAAAAGAGAATGGTTGATACCAAAAAGGAACAGGAACGTGATGAATTTCACCGTGCAATATGGGCGATTGCAGATGAACTGCGTGGAGCAGTCGATGGTTGGGACTTCAAAAATTATGTTCTTGGCACGATGTTTTATCGTTATATTTCTGAAAACTTGTGTAATTACATAAACAATGGTGAAATTGATGCGGGCAACACGGATTTTGATTTTGCAAAGATGCCTGATGAGGATGCAGAAGAAGCAAAAGAAGGACTGGTAGAGGAAAAGGGATTTTTTATCCTTCCGAGTGAACTTTTCTGTAATGTTCGAGCCAATGCTGCGAATGATGAAAACTTAAATGAAACACTGGAGCGTGTGTTCCGTCACATCGAGGAATCAGCGAAAGGCAGTGAGGCAGAGAGTGACTTTGCCGGACTGTTCGATGACTATGATGTAAATAGCAATAAATTAGGTTCTACTGTAGCAAAGCGTAATGAAAAACTTGTAAAGCTATTGAATGGTGTAGGAGAAATGAATCTGGGAGATGTGAAAGATCATTCCATTGACGCCTTTGGAGATGCGTATGAGTACCTTATGACTATGTATGCATCGAATGCCGGAAAATCTGGTGGAGAGTTCTTTACTCCGGCAGATGTGTCCGAACTGCTCACACGCCTTGGAACTGTAGACAAAACGGAAATTAATAAAGTATATGACCCGGCTTGCGGTTCAGGGTCATTGCTTCTGAAGGCTGAGAAAATTCTTGGTAAGGATGCTATCCGTAATGGTTTTTATGGACAGGAGATTAACATTACAACCTACAACCTGTGCCGTATTAATATGTTCCTGCATGATGTGGGATTTGATAAATTTGATATAGCCTGTGAAGATACATTGCTCAGTCCTCAGCACTGGGATGATGAGCCATTTGAGTTGATCGTGTCTAATCCACCGTATTCTATCAAGTGGGCGGGAGACGAAAATCCACTGCTCATCAATGACCCTCGCTTTGCTCCGGCTGGAGTTCTGGCACCTAAGAGCAAAGCGGATATGGCGTTTATTATGCACAGTCTGTCATGGCTTGCGTCTAACGGAACTGCTGCCATCGTATGTTTTCCGGGAATCATGTACCGTGGTGGTGCAGAGCAGAAAATCCGTAAATATCTGGTAGATAACAACTATGTGGATTGCGTTATTCAGTTGCCGAGTAATTTGTTCTTTGGCACTTCGATTGCAACCTGTATCATGGTAATGAAAAAGAACAAGGCAGACAACAAGACACTATTTATTGATGCTACAAGCGAGTGCGTGAAGGTTACTAACAACAATAAGCTGACACCAGAAAATATTGACCGTATCGTGGATGTGTTTACTAAGCGTGAAGAAGTGGAGCATTTTGCACATCTGGCAAACTATGAAGAAGTATCCGGCAATGATTATAATTTGTCTGTATCCACTTATGTCGAAGCCGAAGATACCAGAGAGAAAATTGATATCGTGAAGCTGAATGCAGAAATTAAGGAAATTGTTGCCCGTGAGCAGGTACTCCGTGATGAGATTGATAAGATCATCGCAGAAATCGAGGTGTAAATGATAATTCGACTGGTTCAAGACATAAGAAAGGCATTGGAAAACGAACTATATTTTGTAGCATTAAGTTCTGCACTCACCTTGCCAGACATCTGTGGTAAGGACCGCATATCCAACTGAACGAAGCAGCAGAAAACGATATATTTTATGGTATGACGAAGAAATAGGTAAATATGAAAAGAATCCAGAAGACAAAGATGATATGCCGTATTTGTCAGGAGAGGTAATTTATAGTTTACGCTGTTCATTGTTATGAAGGAAATCCCAATATGAAAAATGATAGTTTACAAACCAATCAACCAATAGATCATTTTTCGTTGGTTATTGAAAAAGCTAAACCGTTTGATATTTATTCAGATTCCAGTTCAATTACTCGATTTGGAAATGAACAGAAACGTGAATATAGAATGAATATTAGAAGAATATGCATGATTTTATGTGCTGTAGCAGAAGCCTATTATAAAGAGAATAGAGATAAATTTCATTTCAATTATGAAATTATTGACTGGGATGAGGTTACCTCACATTTACCACCAATAGACATGGAGAAAGTCTTTGCAGAGTTGGCTAAAAGTGATAATGAATTTTATCAAGGGAGGAAAATGGGCGAAAATGAATAGAGTAAATGAACTAATAAAGGAATATTGCCCAGATGGTGTGCCGTTCCAAAAGGTGAAAGATGTCTATACGAGAGTAAAGGGGACACCAATAACTGCTGGAAAAATGAAAGAAATAGCGTGTGATGATGGTGAAATTAGAATATTTGCAGGTGGCAAAACAATCATTGATGCTCATGAAAAAGATATTCCAAAAGCTAACATTACACGAGTGCCAGCAGTCTTGGTTCAAAGCCGTGGAGTTATAGATGTTGTGTATTATGATAAGCCTTTTACATTTAAAAATGAAATGTGGGCATACACATCAGAGGATATTGTCAGTGTTAAATTTTTATATTATGTTTTAAAGAATAGTATTCAAACTTTCCGGGATGCAGCATCGGGGATGGGGTCTTTACCACAAATTTCATTGAAAGTCACAGAAGAGTTTATGCTCCCTGTACCTCCTCTGCAGGTACAACGTGAAATAGTCCATATTTTGGACTCTTTCACGTTACTTACAGCCGAGCTTACAGCCGAGCTTACAGCCGAGCTTACAGCTCGGAAAAAAACAGTATAATTTTTACAGAGACAAACTTTTGACTTTTGAAAGTGATATTCCATTACTTCCAATTAAAGAAGTAGTGAAAAAAGCTGTGCAGGAGCGACACCTGCTAAAGGTAATCGTGAATACTATGAAGACGGAACAATCCCTTGGATAAGAACACAGGATGTACGTTTTAATGAAATTACAGAGGTAGATTCCTTCATTACAGAAAAGGCAGTGGAAGAAACTGCTGCAAAATGGATTCCGGAAAACTGTGTTATTGTTGCTATTTCCGGTGCAACAGCAGGAAGATGTGCAATTAATAAAATTAAAGCGACAACAAATCAGCACTGTCTTAATATGCAAATTGATAATGAGAAAGCACTATATAAATATGTGTATTATTGCATTTGTAGTAAGCAGGATGAGCTTATTTCAAAAAAAAGCAAGGTGCCAGAGGTGATTTGAATTCATCATTGATATTAGGAACAAAAATTCCAGTTCCAAAGCTTGAAATTCAAAAGAAAATTGTTCATGTTCTTGATAATTTTGAATCAATTTGTTCCGACCTCAACATTGGCTTGCCAGCAGAAATCGAAGCACGTCAGAAGCAATATGAATATTATCGTGATTTACTCTTGACATTCGCTGAAAAAGGCAACACAATTTTGACAGACAGACAGACAGACAGACAGACAGACAGACAGACAGACAGACAGACAGACAGACAGACAGACAGACAGACAGACAGACAGACAGACAGACAGACAGACAGACAGACAGACAGACAGACAGACAGACAGACAGAGCTGAGCGCAATTAAGCTCATTCAGTATGTGTTTGGTTATGTTACACTGCCGATGGGAAGTCTATTTGATTTTCGTAATGGATTGAGCAAGGGAAAGGATTTCTTTGGTTCTGGTATTCCTTTTATCCGATATACGGATGTTTATAATAACAGATTTCTTAAGAGAGAGGATATTACCGCACTGGTTGAATGTACTCCAACAGAAATTGAAAAGTTGGGAGTTCACCGTGGAGATGTGTTTTTTACAAGAACATCAGAGACGGCAGAAGATGTGGGTTGGTCATCGGTAATGCTTGATGATATTGGCGATTGTGTATTTAATGGATTTGCGATTAAGGCAACCCCAAAAACAAATTATCTGTTGCCGGAATATTGTGCATTTTGTTTTGCAACCGAAGATTTCAGAAAGTATGTTACAAGCCATTGTGCATTTACAACCAGAGCATCCTTAACGGGAAAAAGCGATTGCAGAGTATCAGCTTGCTATTCCGAGTATAAAAAAAACAGCAGGAGACTGTAAATGTGTTAAATAAATTTCATAGCCTTTGCAACGACCTGTCCGCAGGACTTCCGGCAGAAATCGAAGCACGTCAGAAGCAGTATGAATATTACAGGGATAAGCTGTTATCCTTTAAAAAATTACCAAAGTAAGGAGGCGAGGATGTGCCGTACTTTAATATTGTAGCGGAGACATCGGAGAATACCGTTGTCACAGAATATGAGCCAGTCAAGAAGCGTTCTGACAGTTACCAGAGCGAAGCAGCACTGGAACAGGAGTTTATCCGTCTGCTCTGTGAACAGGATATGAATATCTGCCGATTCACAGGGAGAAAGACCTGACTGCCAATCTCCGTAAGAAATTAGAGGAACTGAATAACTATCAGTTTTCAGATACAGAATGGGATGATTTTTTTCAAAAATGCCGTTGCCAATCCCAATGAGCATATCGTGGAAAAGACTCGGAAGATACAGGAAGACAATGTTCAGGTTCTGACTCGTGATGACGGTTCTTCCAAGAAGATTACACTTATAGATAAAAAAGAACATCCATAACAACAGGTTGCAGGTCATCAATCAGTACGTGATTGGCACGGAAAATGGTGCGAAGCATGACAACCGCTATGATGTTACAGTATTGGTAAACGGTCTGCCTCTTGTGCATATTGAGCTGAAACGCAGAGGTGTTGCCATCCGTGAAGCATTCAATCAGATTAACCGCTACCAGAGAGATTCTTTCTGGGCAGGATGCGGATTGTATGAATACATTCAGATTTTTGTTATTTCCAATGGTACAAACACAAAGTATTATTCCAACAGTACCAGACGGAATGCAGAAAAAGAACATGAGAAACGGGGAGCAAGTAAGACCAAGACCAGTAATAGTTTTGAGTTTACCTGCTTCTGGGCAGATGCCAACAACCGAGTGATTCCTGATCTGATTGATTTTACAAAGACTTTTTTCGCAAAGCATACGATTCTGAATATCCTTACGAAGTATTGCATTTTTACATCTGAGGATATGCTGATGGTCATGCGTCCGTACCAGATCACGGCTACGGAGCGGATTCTCAATCGTATCGAAATTGCCAATAATTATAAGAAGTACGGCAGTGTCGAGGGTGGTGGTTACATCTGGCATACCACAGGTTCCGGCAAGACGCTGACTTCGTTCAAGACGGCAAGACTGGCATCGAAACTGCCTTATATTGACAAGGTACTGTTTGTGGTTGATCGTAAGGATCTGGACTACCAGACCATGAAAGAATATGACCGTTTTGAAAAAGGTGCGGCCAACAGCAATACCTCGACAACCATATTAAAACGGCAGTTGGAAGACTCGGATGCACACATCATTATTACTACAATCCAGAAACTGGCTACTTTTATAAAAAAAAAGAATCCGGGACATGAAGTGTATACGAAACATATCGTTATTATTTTTGATGAGTGCCACCGCAGTCAGTTTGGAGATATGCACACTGCGATTGTGAAGAATTTCAAGAAATATCATCTGTTTGGATTTACAGGAACACCGATTTTCTCTGTTAATTCCGGCAGAGCAAAAAATCCAGAATTCTTTACTACAGGTCAGACCTTTGGAGACCAGCTTCACAGCTACACGATTGTGGATGCGATTAACGATAAAAATGTTCTTCCATTCCGGGTGGATTATATTAAAACGATGGATGTGGAAGAAGAAATCACTGACGAGATGGTCTGGGATATCAACCGTGAAAAGGTTATGATGGCTCCTGAGCGTATTCGTATTGTGACACAGTACATACTGGAACATTTTGACCAGAAGACCTATCGTGGGGATAA
>VOFH01000558.1_pt1 | contig 57832 bp, 68 predicted proteins | sample 5384091 | NCBI WGS metagenome assembly VOFH01 (sample SAMN12384727, study PRJNA508395) | human gut metagenome | isolation source: healthy gut G | host: Homo sapiens | reverse complement strand
TGCGATACCTTCGCGCCCTTGCTGTATGCGTCATGTGCTCCGAGGGGCTGTATCCACTCGGGGAACTCCTCGAGGGGGTTCCCGATCCGCGTCCACATGGAAGGGTTCTCCGAGGGCTTCCGGTTCTGCCCGGCGTCGGTGACGTCATGGATGGAGCGGTAGAGCTGCCCCTCATCCCGAACAATGTCGCCCGCCTTCCCCCTCCAATTCTCGTCCCACTGGACAAAGAGCTCAGGGAACTCCGCGACGGTGGTGTCGTCGAGCTGCTGCTCCTGGGCCATCTTGACGAACATGATCTCGGCGACCGCCTGGGCGGAGCTGCTACGCAACGCCGCCTCGTTTATGCCCTTGATGGACGTTTTGGGTGTCAAATACTGCATCATTCGTAAGCACCTCCAAACCCAGAGATCGAAACCTCCTCCTCATAGCCCTCGTTCTTCGTGATAGTGAAGCGGACATTCACGCCCCACTTTTCGGCGGTCTTGGACTCGTTGAGGAAGTTGTAGACCCGATTGATCGCGACCTGTGCCGTGATGTCCTCCCAGGCCGGGGAGTCGTCGAAGGCATTGTTACACGCCTCGACCTTAGCGACCGATCCTTCAATGTGCCATGTGGGAGTGATGAGGATCTTCGTCGCCCGGGCGTCGGTTTCCTCCGGCTTGGCGAACTGGAAGGCGATGACCGTCTCCTTCTTGGAGAAGTTCCAAACCCTCACGCTCGTCGCGAAGTTGCCGTCCACGGCCTCGACGCGGAGCTGGTGCGCCCCGTTCGTGAGGGTGAGCCAATTCTCGCGGGAGAGCTCGATCGTCTCCTCCTGGCCGAGCGTCGCTTGATAGCTGCGGATCTGCTTGTCGTCGATGAACTCGGTGACGACCACGTTGTCGCCCTCGACGTCGGTGACGGTGTACTTCTCGGCGAAGCTGCCCGTCTGCTGGCCGAGATCTTCGTCCTGTCCAGAGATAGCCGGGGCCGAGTTCGTCCGCTTGAAGGTGAGGCGGCGGTAGGTCGTGCCGCCCTGGCCGTCGCTGGCCGAGATGACGAGATTGTTGACCGTATTGAGGCCCAGGGCGTAGAGCTTTTCCGAAGTGATAGAGACGGAGAGCTGCTCACCCTTCGGGGCATTGTTGACGGTGCGGAGAACCTCGTCGTTCAGCTTTTCGACGACCGTGACTTCGTCGCCGTCCGCGTCGTCAACGGTGTAGTTGTAGGTGAAGCCGACGTTCTTGTCTCCAAGGTTGGTGTCCGAGCCGGAAATGGTCGGGGCGGAATTGACTCGGGTGAATGTCCATGTCCGGGTAGCGGTGCCGCCCTGGCCGTCCGTTACGACGACCTTGACCGTGTGGCTCCCGAGGGAGTGCTCTCGGATGTTGATCGAGATGGTGTTTTTGCTTTTCGCGTCGGGGCAAACGACTTCGTCGTTTGCCCATCGAGCGACTCCGTCGCCGCGAGAACGTCGCCGGAGTCGGCGTCGTCGACCGTGTACTCGATCGTGAAGTTCTGGTTCTTATCTCCAAGATTGCGGTCACTGTCAGAGATCAGAGGGTCAGTGTTCAGGACTTCAAGGACGGGGCGGGAACCCGAGGTTCGCGTACCGAGAGCCGGACGAGTCGTAATTCCAGCGGCGGGCCGAATTGTACCCACGGGGCGCGCGGTACGACGCGTTCTCCGCCCAGGTCTCTTGACACCAGGAATACACGCCCGCCCAATGCCAAAGCTGATTATGGGTACTGTTGTGATCGGTCGTGTTGAGGTTGGTGTCCAGGTCAGAGGAAACCGGGGCGGGGAGTCCGGTGATGACTTCCTCGCGGGTGATGAACCTGTCCCACTCGTTATTGGTAGGTGTTCCTCCGGCGTAGTAGTCGTTATTCCGCCGGTTGCTGCCTCCGGTGAGGAGGCGGCACTTGTACTTTGTCCCGTCGATGGTGATGGTCTTGCCGGTGACATAGCCCTGCCCGTTCAAGTCGTCCCACGAGACGCTGACCAGAATGACGCGGTCGCAAATGAGGAGGGTTTTGTCCCCGTCCTTGATCTTGACCCATTGGAGCTTGTTCGCGTCCGCGCTGGGAGTGTCTCCGAAGGTGTAGTTCGCCATGCTGCCGGACATCTGCGGGATGTCTCCGTAGCCGCTGTTCCCGCCTGCGGAGTCGTCAGGCCGCCACGGCTTTGTGGGCCGCTTGAGAATTGCGCCGTTGTTGTAGAATCCGCCGAGCTTGACGGTTCCGAGATATTGCGCCATAAGGGATCTCTCCTTCCGTTTTGATAAAGCGGTAGGGCGCGAATATCTTCTTCGCGAGATTGTAGGAACTGGCCCACCGGGCGAACCCGATCCACGAGTTTACCGCCTGGACGACCTCCGCCCGCGCGATCCTGCCTTCTTTCATCTTCCGAACCATCGCTTTGATACGCCGCTTCTCTCGCCGTTTGGACTCGGTGCGGAGCATCATGTGGGTAGCTCGGATTTTGAAGCCGTAGGCGTTCACGCCCTGCCGCACATAGAAAATCTTGGTCTTCTGGTTGGTCTCAAGGTGCAGTCTCTCTTGGAGGAACACCTTGATCTTTGCTAACCACTCCCGGGCGATTTCCTTGTTTGGCGCTATGACGACGACATCGTCCATGTAGCGCGTGTAGAGCGTCGCACCGAGGAAGCGGATGCAGAATTGATCGAGCTCGTTGAGGTAGATGTTCGCGAAGTCCTGGGAGCTGACATTCCCGAGCGGGATGCCTCGCTCTCCCTCCGGCGAGCTATCAATCACTTTGCAAAGAAGCCGGTAAAACCGAAGGAGATCCCCGTACATGTCGGGGCGCTTCTTCTTGAGCTTCTTGAACCGCTTCGCAAGGATTTTCTTGAGCAGGTCGCGGTCGATGGAGTAGAAGAACTTCCGGGCGTCTATTTTAATGACGGCCACATCGTCGCCCCACTTCATGCGGGCGACCCTCATGTCGTGCTGCACCTTGAGGGCGGCGCGGATCGGGCCTCTCCCGTACTGACAAGCGAACGATCCGTCGATGAACACGGGCCGGAAGATGTTTTGCAGCTCCTCATGGATGACGAGCTGCACCACCTTGTCGCGGAGTCCAGGGATTGAGAGGTCTCTCCGTTTGGGCTCCGTTATGACCGTAGAATGATACGGCCCCGGGGTGTACTTCGAGTTCTTGAGCTCTCGCCATAGGTCGACATTGTTCTTCTCTCGTAGGAGGTCATACTTGACGGCCTCCCGGGTGTACTTCCTTTGCCCGCGCGTCGCTTTCCTGTAGCCTTCCTTGAGGTTCTCGTAGTCGATTACTTTCTCATACGGAGAGGCTGGAAGTGGAGGAGGACGACCGGGCGCTTTATATTGTGAATGGTCTTTACAAAAAGGGGAATTTCGTCATCGTGGCATCCTTTCCTTTTCAGAAACGGCTTGGCACCCATGACGCGGGTTGCTACCCACATTGCAGACTCACCCCCAGCCTCCCAATACGAGAGGGCGGGCCGGGCGCTCGTCACTGTTTTTACGCCGTCAGAGACAAGGCGAAGGATTACCTCTCCCTTGAAGTATAACAAGGACACGCACTCGAAGCCGTAGCCGCGAATGACGTAATAACCTACAAGGCGGGGCGGAAACCGAGGTTCGCGTTCCGATTGCCGGACGAGTTGTAATTCCAGTTGCGGGCCGAATTGTACCCACGGTTCGCGCGGTTCGACGCCATACAGAGATAACCCTAAGTAGGTGCGGTTTACTTTTTTATCGGTTGTTGATGAAGTGCTTTTGCAAGCCTCCAATTATGCGCCCCAGTTCGTTGAGTTTGGTTTGCAGCTCGTGGACTTTCTTCTCGGTGATGTACTTCTGCGTCCGGGCGACTCCAAACAGCACAAGGAGGAGCGTCTTCTCGGCGTCCGCCTCGTCCAGCCATTCGAGCCGCTTCTTGACGACGGTGAGGTTGTTCGCCATGACCGCCGCGCGGATCAGCCGGAAGCATGATTGCTTGATCTCTTGCGACAAACTAAACTTTTTTCGGCCTGGGGGAAATTCTTGAGCAAGGGGTAGACATCTCTCTCAAGAAAGATTTCAGCTTTCTTTTGAAGTATCGACGGTTCCAATGTAGCAGCACCTCGCATTTCTAACGCGAGCGACCTCCTCCTCGGTGACGTCATCCCCGAAGAACTCGAAGCCGAAGTCGGTGAGCTTTACCTTCGCGGGCTTCCCGTGATGGAGCTGTGCCCCTCGATAACAAGGACGGACTCCCCTTCGAGGGTGAGGCCGCTCGCGGTCATAATAACGAGCTCGTCCTCCGAGAGGTCTCGGCACTTTTCGCATATCGGGCAAAGCTCACCGAAAAAATTCCCGAGTATGCAGCTTGTTTCTTTTTAGGGTGCAAGCCGCCCTATACATAGAGTTTCCGCGCGACGGGGTCATAGATACCAGAGGTGATCGCGACCGAGTTCACGGAGTCAAAATTGATGAGAAAGACGTTGTTCGTCATGTTGTTGAGGGTGGCGTCTTTCAGCACTTTGATCTCTTTCTGCGCGTCGGCGATCTGGGCCTCATGGAGAATGACAGCTTCTCGGTTCTGATAGATGCCCTCGTCCATGTGGTTCATGTTCGTCTGACTGACCGGCGTTCCTTCCTGGATGACCTCGCCCGTCGCGACATCCTCGACGTGGTCAAGCCATCCGATTTTTTCATAACTGTTCACTTTCGATCTGTACCTCCGTTTCTTTTTCGATGATTGTGTACTTGAAGGCTACATAGAGACCCTTGCTCGGCGGTTTTTCAAACTCCCGGTCAGACTGTGCGACGACGTCGCCGTCTGCGTCGACGAGCTGCACGTTCGCCACATTGCCGGAGATTGTGTCGTCGAAGTAGATGTAGATCTTCACGGACTCCGCTTCAACGATTTTTCGGAACGGCGCGACCGTCTTCGGCGCTCCGTTCAGCGTATAGGCCGCATGGTCGACCGAGTCGGCAAAGCGACGCCCGATTTTCTCAATCCCGAGTGATGTGATCGTCTTCGGCATGTTTTTCCCCTCCTTCCGTCATAAGTGTCACGCCGGAGCACCGGAGCCCCGGAGAGCAAACAGGGTAGATCTTCGCGCCGTGGTCAAATGCGGAGCCCGCCTCAATTTCGGAGGACAGGGCCTCATACATGACGAACGCGCACGGCTGATAGAATTTTTCGGAGGCTGCAATCGTTCCCACCTTGGGGAACTCTACCTCGCCGGAGTCGTGGATGCTGACGGCCTGGACTTCGGAGCTCAACAGGTGGCCGATGCTGACAACATGAGGCCACACGCCGCAAACTATTTCCCCGCAACGGGGATACCGCGAGAACCCGGAAATCGTCTCGGAGTGGATCTCGACGACCCCGCCAGACTCGGCCCCGTAAGAGGGCTTCGAGCTGCCCTCCTTGACCTTCCGAACTTCGGCGTCGATAACTGCGAGATTGTTGACGCCGCTTTGCTTTGAGCCTTTGAGGAATACAATGAACTCGGCCCAGCGTTCGGGATCTTGATAGGAGAACGGCTCGATCGTGCTTTGCTCATACCCCAGCGACGCCAGGGCATAGAGGATGCCGCTTTTGATGCCTCCCGCTTCGGAGATTACTCCTTTCATGGAGAGGCGTGTCCGGTAGCTCTCTATATCCTCACCCTCGAGCCTCGGCATGTCTCGATCCTGTCCATGTACCGGAAGCATGACCGGGCTCGCGGTTGCGACGTTTGCCTCGTCCCGGACTCGGAAGGCGTCCTTCTTCATCCCATCAAACACACGCCCGACGACTTTGAAGAAGATAAAGAGCTGGTTCGCCGTCCGTTTGCCTCGTTTCAGCGGGGCAAAAAGCAGGTCGAACATATACTCGCCGAAGGTATCGAAGCGCTTCATCCGCTCACTCCCTTCTGACGGTTACAGAGACGGCCCCGAGGGTGATGACCTTGTCCTTCCCCAGGACAACGTCTGCGGCGGGAGCTGTGATCTCCGCATTGGTGGCCGCGCTGTAGCTGCTGCGGATCGCGAAGTTGATGTCGGAGCGCCGGAGTTCGTTGAACCTCCGGCCCTTTCTGACCGCGAGCAGTTCCGAGAGGATCGAGGAGATCCTCTCCTTGATTTCCTCCTCCGAGGAGACGTCGGAAGTCGATACCGTGACCGCGATGTCCTGGGGAACGGTCTCGGACGACTTCACAAGAATATTATCGTATGGCCCGGCAATCTTGTCAACGGCCTCACGAACCTCGTCGAGAAGTCCTTCCGTCGCCTCTCCGGCTGTCCCTGTTACAATCACATCGACCGTCCCTTGCCCTCTCGGGTGGTCACAGTCTGCCTGTGCGAATAGGACGCCCTGGACGGCCTCCGCTGCATTGACAAAGGTGTCCTCGATCGCCCGGGCCGCAAGCTCTGACCAGGAGCGGAGAGAGCGCGTCCGAAGTCCTTCGTCGTCCTCTGTGTCGCTGCCTTCCCGGACTACCCAATCCTCGGTGTTGGAGATCCCGTCGACCCCGTTGAGGAACGTGAGGCTCCGGGTGATCTGCGCCTCCGGCACATTGTACCGAGCGCCCTCCTTTTCCGCTTCGACAAGGACGTCGACCGACCTCGCCCCTTTTTGCAGGACTGCCGCTTCAACAGCAAAGAACCGAAGCTCCTCTCCGTTGATGTCCATCTGGGTCTTGAAGATGTGGCCCTTTTCGATCTTGACGGCCTCACCCTGGGCGTCCGTTCTGGTCAGTGTGACAAGTCCTTGCGTCTTCTGGGCCTTCTTCCGTTTCTTGCCATAGTCAGCCGCTTTGAGGTCGAGCCACGCGCCGGAGGCGTGGGAGAGGAACATATTGTTCAGAATGACCCGGAGGAGCTCCGTGAACTCAATCTTGATACGGAGGACTACCATGAGCAGCGTATAGAACACGCCGCCCGAGTGGAAGTTCGTGATTACAAAGCCCTCCTCTTTCAGCTCGGAGATCTTCTCCTCCTTGAGCGCCTCAAGCTCCGGCACCGGAAGGACTTCGTCAAGTATTGCTTTGTCGATCATATTGTTATCACCTCCACGCCGACCGCGCTCACGACGACATTGAGCTCCCGGGGCTCGTCCTCCGACAGGAAGCGGAAGGAGCAGCGGAGCCGGAAGACATCGTCCGAGAAGCCGACGTCGATCTCTATGCTCTCGGGCGCGATCACCTCTCTCTTTTGAAGCCCCAGCCGGGCCCGCTGCGCAATCTCAAGCCGAGTGAGGTCGTCGTCTTCCGATTGTATGAACTCATACAAGCCCCAGCCGAAGGCAGGGTCATAAAAGAGATCTCCCGGCTGTGTCAGGGCTTCAAGTATGATATTCTGATAGAGACAGTCCAGGCCGGAGCAGAGAGGGGCGTCGCCGTCCGCCGCCTGGGTGAGAGCCCACTCGTCATTAAGGCGGACGTCTGTGTCGTTTAACCCGGTCATAGCTGCACCTCCCCCATGATCGCGGGGCTGTCCCCGTATGCCATAGCAACGGCCACAACGGCCCCGACCTTGTACTGTGCTTTCGACCTGACGCCGGGAAGGGCCGGGAAGCTCTCGTCCCTATTTCCCCATCGGTCTACGACGACGAGGGTGTACTCGTTCCAAAAGGCCGTTATGCGCCCCGGGAAAACTTCTCCCTTTGCCTCGTTGTATATGACCAGATTATTGAGCTCAAAGGTCTCCGAGAGCTGCGTCGCCGTGCTGACGGTGGCATAGACCACGGAGGGACTCTTTGCGTGTGGGTATTCCTGTGCGATGATCTTCCGGGCTACCGCCTGCATCATCTTCTCGAGCATATCCCGCCCCTCCTTTCTTAGAAATAAATCTTCGTGCGGATGAAGCCGTTCTCCCCGGTGGATGAGACCACCTTCGAGACCTCGAACTCCCCGCTCACTTTCGGGTGAATGACCTTGATCTTGTGGGAGTGGCGCACAAACGGGGCGGACACTGTCTCGAGCTCCCAGGCCCCGCCAGTCCTCACCAGAGAGATGATGTTCACGCCGTACTCGAACGTATAGATCTTGCTTTGCTCCGGCTTCTCCCCCCAATAGAAGACGCCGCCCGAAAAGAAAAAGGGCTGCTTCGTGTTCCATGCGGCATGCACGGCATTGATCGCCTCGATGACGCTCATCTGCCGAATGGGGAGCCGCTTTCGTTTCGGGTAGCCCTGGGACGAGAGCTTCATCTTCGAGACGCCAGCCTTCCCCAGGAAGTAGGAGATCATCTCCTGGGGCGTCGTGTCCAGGAACGTGTCGTTGATCTGTGTCTCCTCAAGGAGCAGCATCTCGTCCTTGAGCGTGACTTCGTCGGTAAAGCCGCCGCCGTTGTACGGCTTCGAGACATAGCCCGTGAACACTTCCTCGAAGATGTCATCATAGCCGAGTTCTATCGCCGCCGGGTCTTTCTTCTTGAGCGAGATCTTCGGCTGGAACTGTTCCGTGAAGCGGATCTTCGCCCAATCAAAATAAGAAGTCTTTGAGGAATAGACCTCGATCTCGACGCCCTTGTCGAAGGTATAGGGGCCAGCTCTGGCCGAGATCTGGGGGTAGAATAATTCGAGTGTTTCCATCCGGTTCCTCCTCCCTTAGTATGGCATCTGTGAGACCTTGTCGAGCGCTGCCGCCGTTCCTGCATCGTCCACCGCCGGGGACTTCCCCCGACTTGATTGTAGGTACTTCTGATAATCGGAAGTCAGGCTCGTTTGCTGCTGGGTTCCGCCGGAGCTCCTACCGGAGGAGCCTCCGCCGGACGAAGATCCCGACGAACTGCTCGTCGTTTGAATGGTGGTGGGGACATACTCCCAGAACTCAAGAGAGACGGAGATCTGTTCCTTCTTGTTCTCCGACTTGTGGGAGAGTGACTTGAACAGAACCTTGTTGACCCCGTGCGCCGCCGTGGCCTCACTAACAATGGGAATAGGCTTCGGGACTGACTGGCCGGGCGTTCGGAAGATCGCCCGAAGCGTCTCGAGCCGCTGGTACTTCGTTTGCGTTGGTGTGTCGTCGAGAATGAGTTCGATGTTTACCTTCGCGTCCTCGTAGCCCGTCGCCTGTTTGGGCTTTGTGGCGCTACCCTCGACCTCCTGCTCGTCGATTTTGGCCGACTCCTTGACCTCGATACTCTTAACAAGGCCAGGGAAGACGACCCCGTTCACCTTGACGATCTGGTCTTCGGTGTAAATCATTGTCGTCTCTCCCTCCTTGTTATGCCGGTGCCGGTTCGGCGTCTTGATCGTCTGCGGGTTCCTCGCTGCCGTTGGCCTCGGCGTAGTCCTCGACCTCCTTGAGCATCGCGAGGAGCTGCTCGAGGTCTTTGATCTTCTTGAGGTCGACCGGAATGAGCAGCTTTTGAATGATGACTTGCTTGCCGGAGCTACCCTCGCCGGAGCCTCCGCTCTCGGAGCCTTCCTTCTTGCCGCCTCCGCTTGTGAGGTCGACCTTCTGGACGGGCTCGCGTTCGAGCGTAGCCTTCGCGCCGTCGAGCCCCTTCTCGATTGCCTGGGCGGGTGCATCCTGCGCCAGCTCGAGGCCGCGGGCGTAGGTTGTCATTGTGCGTTGTCCCGAGAGGGTCAGCGTCGAGAGAGGGCCTTCTTTCGCGTCAGAGAAGGGAAGCATATTTCGGATGCGCTGCAAGCCGCCCTTTACCGCGTCGACCGCGCCCGTGAACGCCGATTTGATACCGTTCGCGAATGTGGTGACGACGCGCTTGCCCGACTCAAAGAACCACGTCACGGCTCCCGTGACCGTGTTCTTGATCGCGGTGATCCCGTTAGAGAACGCCGTCTTGACGGCTGTGAACCGTTCGGACACGCCCGAGGCTATGTTCGTCACAAAGCCGACAAACTTGTCGCGGATCGCCGAGAGCCGTCCGCCGGTGAGGTTATCCAGGAAGGAAAAGCCCGCCGTATAGATGCCCTTGACGCCCTCGACCGCTGCCGCTGCCGCGCCCCGGATGCCTCCGCCGTGCGCCTCGTATGCGGATCGCATGTTGTCGAGGTTCTGGGAGACCGTCGCTTTCGCTGCGTTCATGACGGAGCCGATGACGTTGCCGATGCCGGAGAAGATCGCCGACGCGACCTCAAGAGCTGCGCCGAGCTTCTCCTTGAAAAAGTCGATGATTGCGTTGACCGCGTTTCGGAACCACTCGCACTTGTTGTAGAGCAGCACCAGGGCCGCGATGAGGGCCACGATGCCGATCACGATCCAGGTGACGGGGTTCGCCAGGAGCGCCGCCGTAAAGCTCCACACGCTCGATATGAGCGGAGTGAGCGCTCCCTTCGCTAATAGGAACCCGGCCTTGAGGAGCTTGAACCCGGAGATTACCTTCGTGATAATCAAGCCCACGCCGGAGACGACGGCGATGACCGTGCCCGCTATGGTGAGGAAGCCGCCGATCGCCAGGACGACGAGCATGATGACCCGGACGAGCTCCTGGTTCTCCTCGACCCACGAGCCGACCTTTGTGAGCACCTGCTCGCCGGTTGACATGAGATCGTTGATTGTCGGGAGTAAGCTATTCCCGATCGACTCCTTCACGTTCTGGATGCGCTGCGTGAGCCGTTCAAACCGCTCGGGCTCCGTTTCATTGATTGCGTTCGCCATCTCCGTGGCGACGCCGGTGCCGGAGCCGAGGGCGTCGTACATGGTGAGGATGTTCCCTTGCAGGTCTCCGCACTTGTTGTAGAGCAGGTCGATGAGGTCGACGGCCTCGTCCGTTCCGAAGGCTTCGGCGATCTCCTGCTTCTCCATCGCGTCGATGGTCTCGCCGTATTTGCCCCGGAGCTGGTCGAGGATCTCCGGCATGCTCTTTAGTTGGTTGTTGGCGTCCAGGAATGACAAGCCCAGGGCGTCGCCGCCCTTTGCCGCCGCTCCAATAAACGCCGCGTATTTCGTGCCCGCCTCCGAGCCGCTCATGGTGCCTTGCAGCATGCCGAGGATGGTGAGCTGCTCCTCGAGGGGGACGTTCGCGTTTGTTGCCGACGCGCCCAGGCTCTCGATGCTCGAGGCCATTTCCGAGCCCGTCGTCTTGAACTGCTGCACCGACTTCGCGATACCCGCCGAGAACATCTCGCCGAACTCGATGTCGCTCATGTCGTCGTAGTAGTTCTTATAGATGCCGTAGCCCGTGGCGAACAATGACGTCATCTCGCCGACCGTCGACTTCGTGGCCTTTGCCGTTAGGCCCGCAAGGCTGGTGAACTCCGCGACGCCCTCGTCCGAGAGCGTCGCGATGCCGCTCTTGATGTCGTAGGCTGCCGCAATGAAGTCGGCCTTCGTCGTTCCGGCCCATTGGTCGGAGAACTGCCGGGCGGCGTCTTCCACGACGCCGAGATCCTTCACGCCCAGGGAGGCCAGCTCGCCGATCGCTCTCCGGGTTTCAAATGTAGCCTCGACCGGGGACAGCACCGCCCCCGTGATCTGCGAGCCGACCTCCTGCATGACGGCCCCCGTCTTCGCCATATTGCCGAGCGCTGCATTTGCCTTTTGCAGCTTTGAGACGGTTCCGTTGACGCTTGATGTGACTCCGGCCATAGGCCCGGTGAGGTTGTCGATCATGTTCATTATGAGGGACAGCCGGAACACGGACTCTAAGCTCATGCTTTGCCTTTCACCTCCTAACAAAACAATGGAGGCGACCTTGTGCTCTTAAAAGAGGCGACCGACGCCGCCCGGCTAATCTGACGCGAACACGTCCGCGATCGCCTGGGCGACGATCCTCTCCTCGATCTCCTGGATGTACCTCGCTTTCGCGACGTACCGGAGAAACTCGTCGAGGCCGATCTCCTCAATGTCGAAGTCCTCTAAAAGAGCCGGAGGGAGGAAGCGGTAGATTTCCAGGAGACCGGACTCCACCACGTTTCCCCTCACCTCCGAGAGCTGCTCTTTTAGAGCATCTTCAAATTTGTCTGTTTGGAGAGACCCAGCATCCCGAGCAGCTTCTCACCGATGGAGAGCGCCAGGGCCGGGAACTCCTCAAGGTTCGCCTCGAGAGACGCCCGGCTCTCCTCGACCACATTGTCAAAGAGGAACACCTTGAGCGCCTTCGTCGCGCCCTGGGCGGTGGTCTTAACGTATCTGTCATAGCTCGCCGTGGAGGGGCGCTTGAAGAAGAACTCGACATTCTTCTCGGTCTCGTCATCGACCTCGATCGTCGCGCCGACGCGGTAGACCTTGCCATATTTCTCCTTGAGCTCCTCCGTCTGGGACTTCTGCGCGGTGTCTTTCTTGATTTCTTCCATGGTTTCGTGTCCTCCTATTCTCGATTATCTTGAGACGGTTTTTTTTACTTCGTGGGCTCGACGCCGTCCTCCACAATGCCGCCGACGATCATGAGGTCAATGTCGACAGTGAGGGACTTGTCGCCCTGCGCTGCCTTGTGGCTGCGCTTGATCGGGACGACCTTCTTCAGCTCGTCGATGCGGGTGCGCTCGCCTTCGTTGGCGTAGGAGACGACCACGGAAGGCCACTCGAGACCATAGAAGGGGACGCCCTTCGCCTTGCAATAGGCAAGGACGTCGTCGTAGTCATCCCGAAGCATGGACATTTTGCCGGACGCTTTATAGTTGCCCTTGCCATAGCCCCGGGGGCGGTTGCCCTTGCCGTAGCTTTCTTCCATGTCCTGCTCGTCGTCGTAGCTGATTTCCTGCACGACCAGGACGAGGCCCGGGATCTTGACGTCAACGTCGCCCCAGCTGTAGGTCTGACCGTTTACTTTAAGGGACATAGTTCTTTAACCTCCTTCCCTTATTCGCTGGGCTGTGCCCTGCCGAGGTCGACCTCGACCTCGCGGATATAGCCCCGGGAGACATAGCGGATCTTGACCCGCATAGTTTCGTCCTCGAGGATGGTCTCCGCCTGTCCCTCCGGGACGGTGATTTCGGCGGAACTGATCTCCTTCGCGTCGATCATCCGCTGCAAGGGGACGAACATGAACTTCGCCCGGGTCTCAAGCTCGCCCTGCACGTCCTCGAGGTCGATGTCATCGTTCAGCAGGAGGAGCCCTTCCTTCCGGGTCTCCCGGATGATCTTGTTCTTGACACGGACGTCCTCGGCGTAGCGGAAGTCGCTCCCGTCCGGGCTCATCATCTTCGTATGGTAGACATAGAAGTCGTCGAGCCCGTCGTATTCCCGGAACGTCAGATAGCCCGCGAGATCCAGGAGCTCGATGATAGAGTTGTCCATCTCGGCGGGGAGCAGCTCGAGGAGCTTCGTCTTCGGGATGCCGAAGCCCGCCTCCGTCCTGGTCTTGCCGATGGATTCTTGCACCGCTGCCTTTGCGTAAAGGCCGCACACAAGGCCCGCAAGGTTGGTGATCTGGGTCGAGCCGTCCAGCTTGACCAGACGGCCCCAGGCGGTGACGACCTGGATGTCGTAGTTCTTGACTTTCTTCCGCTTGGCTTCCATCTCAAGGGCCCAATCGGTGAGATCTCCGCCGCCCATCATACCGGGCTCGCCCTCCTCGTCTCCGGCGGTGGGATACTTGGCCTCGAATACGACGAACACGGGCTTGTGGTAGACATCGCGGAGCTCGATTTGTGCCTCGCTCACCGCCTGCCAGAGATCGAGGTCGCTCTCGCCGACGACATGGATGAACTCATACTCCTCGGCGAACTTCTGGAGCTTCGTGAACGCCGCCAGGACGTCGCCGTTCGTCATAGTGGGGGGCGGTGGTGGTGAAGCTGTAGGAGTCGTTCACAAGGAACGAGCTCGGCTTCTGGTCTTCCTCGGTCGCCTCGGTGAACTTGAGCTTGAGGCCGGTTCCGGTGATCTCATACTCACCATTGACAGGGACGGTGATCTCGTCCGTGAAGGTCTTCCCCCCGTCGATAGAGTACACAAAGGCGGCGGTGTTGAGCTGTCCTTGCGCGGTGAACTTAACCACCACGGAGAAGGCGTTCGTCGGAGAGCCGTCGACGGTGACGGAGCCGCCGCCGTCGCCGGTCTTAGAAACGATTCCCAGCTCGCCCGCCGTAGTGGCGGAGACCGGGAGACAGTAGATCCGGGACGCGCCGAACTGCACGGAGTCCATGACGGCGTCAGCCAGAGGAGACAGGCCGAGGCGATCCTTGATTTTGGTCGCGTCCATGTCTCCGGTGATGATGATCAGGGTGTCCGAGACAATGGGGGAGACACCGATCTTGAGGCTCTTGCCGTCTCCCGTTGCGGTGGCGAAGCCGAGAAGGCCGTCCGTTACGGTATGCTTAACATCTCGAAGCATTACTTCTTGACCTCCTTCTTCCCGGAGCCGCCCCTCATGGGGGCGTTCTCAAATTTCTTGACCGCCTCGAGGAACTCCTCCTCGGTGACGGCTTTGCCGGGCTTCCAGCCCTGGGCGCTGCATACGCCCGCAAACACGGCCCGCCCGACTTTGTGCTTGCTGCGAAGCTCCCCGACGTCATAGAGCGCCGGGGCCTTCTTGTTCTGTTCCCCCGTTGCGGTGGGGGTCGATGCCGCTTTAGTTGCCATCTGCAATCTCCTTTCCGTCGTTCTTTGCTATGGACTCGACCTCGACGTCCGTGACCTTTGCGAAGTTCGTGTCCCTATAGAGTCCGCCGTCAAACCGTATCCGAATTTGAACGGCGACTTGTGCTTTGAGAATAGAGTCGTCCTTGTCGACCCAATCGGCCCCCTCGACCTCGATCGGAACATAATCGCCGTTGACGTATATGCCCCGATCGAGGCTCGAGAGGAACGCCCCGAACATACTCTCGACGGCCTCGTCGGTGTAGTCTCCGATTATCACAGTGAAGGTGAGAGCCCGGTCGAAGACCTTTCTCCTCTTTTTCTGCGCTCCCTCTTGGTCTCTATATCGTGTTTTGGAGCCGTTTCGGAGAAGGGTCTCCGACTCGAACAGCACCGCGCCGATGTGACTCTCTTGACTCTTTTCGAGACCCTTTTGAGTTGTGTACGGTTTAGACTTTAGGCCCGCCGCCTTGAGCTTTTCGAGGAGGTATTCCTTGCTTTGTTTGTAGAGCATTTAGTCATCCCTCCCGATGAACTCCTCGGTCGTCGCCTTGATCTCCTGCATGTCCTCGTCCGATAGGCCGAGAAACGGGCGGGCGGGGATGTTGACTTTGACCTGCTTCTTGCTGACCCACTGGCCGCCCACCTGGAAGCGGAGGTTCTTCGCCTTCCGGGCCCGGATGGTGCGCCCCTGGTCTCCAAATTGGTGTGTCGCTGCGTGCTTTGCGTTCGTGCCGACCGCGAACCCCGAAGCGTCCCGTCACTTGGATCGAGTTGCGGAGCTGCGAGGAGTCGATGAGGGTCTTCCCCCCGGTGGTCGCCGCCCGGATGGAGGTCTTCCACCTCCTGCCGTCCGGCGCTCGTCCCTCCTTGAAACGCTCAAGGGTGGACTCTCGGACGCCTTCGCCGAGGGCCATGTTGAGACTCCTTCGGTCTATTTCCGAGTATCGCCGCATTTTTCGGAGGAGTGCGGCGGTCTCTCCTTCAAGGCGGATACTATACACGAACTACATCCCCCTCATCTTCGCCCGCGTGAATAGACGGGGGTTTGACTTTGCCGAAAATCCGGTAGCTGCCGCGCTCGCCGGATCTTCGGTCTCGGTGCCGATCGAGACCTTCCCCTCTGCGACGAGGGTGAGGAACTTGATCGCCGCGTTGTATCGGTTGAGATAGGTCTTTTGGTCGGTGCTCTCGTCGATGCCGATACGGGAAAACAGGTTATAGACCGCGATGTCCTTCGAGAACTTGTTCAGAACCCGAGGGGCCGGGGAGATCGGGACGGTGTACCTCTTAGCGAGATAGCCGTCGATCTCCGCGTCGGCGTCGGCGATCGCCGCTTCGATGAGCGGCTCAACGAGCTCCTCACGCTCGGCGGGGTCTTCGATGAAGGTGTCGCCGATGATCGCGTTGAGGGCGTCGTCCTTGAGCATCTCCCGGACTTCTTCCTTTGTGCTATAGCTCACGGCGCTCCCTCCTTGCTCTCGCTGCCTCGGTTTTACTCGGCGGTGCCGCCGCCGCCGTATGCCATCTGCCAGAAGCCGAAACCGGCGTTGCCGCGATAGTCCGCGCCATAGAGGAAGGTCTTCCGCATGAAGACGTTGTCGTCGGTCTCGGCGGTCTTGGAGACGAACTTCGGCTTCTTGCGCTGCTGCCAAATAAGGGGACGGATAGGACGGGAAGCGCACAGCAGATACCATGCGGAGTCATGCCCGGCGAGCTGGGGGACGACGAGAGGCTTCGCGGTGCCCTGCATGGTGTTCTTGGTGCCGTTGATGTAGTCGGCGACCAGGATGTCGCGGGCGGCGGCTTCCAGGGCAGGGGGAACGACGAGCAGGTTCGGGACGAGGTTCAGCGCCCGGCCCTTGGAGTTGGTCAAGCTCATCATGGAAGCGCGGGCCGCGATGTAGGACTCCATGGAGAGCTTGGCGGTGGTCTTGTTGGAGACGGTCTTCTTGCCGACCTTGTGGGCGTCAGAGAAAAAGGGCTGTCCGTCGTAGCACTTTTCCGAGAAGCCGCCCGCCAGCAGGGCGAAGATGAGCTCGTCGGGGTGAGCTGCTGCGGACTGGCCGAGCATCTGGACAGAAGGGTTATAAAGGCCGATCTTGTCGTCCTCGATCGCGTTGCGGTCGACGCCGACGGTGAGCTCGAAGTCCTTGTTCTTGATGGTGTAGTCGCTCGCGGTGAGGTTCTGGATCTCGCGGTCGCCGATCCACTCCCTCATGCCCGGGATGTCGCCGAGCCAGGCGTAGGTCTCCGAGTCCGTAGTGGACGGAGTAGTGGTGGCGATCTGGGTATAGAGCGGGGTCACGCCTTCAAACGCCCTGTTGAACAAGGTATTGAAGCCGACGTAAATCCCTCTAAGGGACTGCTGATTGACAATCATGTTCTGTTTCCTCCTTGTCAGTATGAATTAAGCGCCAGCCGTCGCCGGGGTGTAGCCGAAGCCCATCTCGACGGCGACACCTTCGTCGTCGACGCGAATGACGAGACCGGCGACCGAGGCGCTCGTCGCGGTCTTCGTGACGGTCTGGTCGTCCTCGATGTAGCACGGGCCCAGGACTTCGGCGGCGGTGATCTTGCCGCTGGTGGAGTTCTCGAAGATGAAGACGCCGCGAGCGACGCGGATGACGGCCTCGCCGTCGCCTCCCCTTGTTCTCCACGGTCTCCTCGGCCCGGCCCGCTGCCTTGAGTCCGGTCGCCTTCTTGCCGGGGATCGCGTAGCCGTTGGCGTCAATCGCCACGATGGAACCCTGATAGATGGTGGTCGCGCCCTTGACGGGGAGGGCGATGTACTTCCCGCCGAGCTCGGACGTGTCTCTCACATTGGTCAATGCTGCCATGGTCTTATTCCTCCTTCATGCCGTATTTCTTGACGTCTTCGGCGCTGACGCCGAGCTGCTTACAGACGAGCATCGTCGCCTCGTCGGGCTTGTCGCCCTTGAGAGCCAGCGCGTCGCCCCCGGCGATCTCGGACATGGGGACGACCTGGGGGGCTTTCTCGAGGAACGCCTTGAAGCCGTCGGGGCTCTTGAGGGCGTACTCCTTGGCCCACGCTCTCTGTGCCGGGGTGATCTTGCCGCCCTTGAGGGCCAGTTCCACGGCCTCCTCGGCATCGCGGTCGGCGAGCTTCTCCTCGAGGGCCTTGACGCGGCCATCGACGCCGCCCTTGAGGGCCATGATAGAGGCGGCAACGTCAGCAGTCGAGGCCCCGGCCTTGAGGCCCAGGAGCTCACAGACGGCCTTGTTCGCGATGATGCCGTCGTCCTGTCCGGGCTTGCCGTCCTCGCCGGGCTTCTTGCCGGGGGCCTTGCCGCCCTCCGCCGCCTCCTTGAGCGCCTTGTTCTCCTCGACGCAAGCCGAGAGCGCCGTGAGGATCTGCTCCTCGTCCGCGTCTTCGCCCAGGCCGAGCGCTGCCGCGATCTTCTTGATGAGTTCGTTCATGTTGGTTTCTCCTCCTTGAAATGTGGATGAATTGACAATCGGGGTCATGCCCGCGATCGCTGGGGTGTTGGTGAGGGCGAGGGAGTGGAGGCCCGTCGCCTTGTTGTCCGACTTGCGGACGGTGATGACCGGGGAGAGGTAGCGGTATTCCTTGTTCTCAAGGTACTGCTTCGCGGGAATTGTCCACTCGACCCGGGCCTTGATGTGCCCGTCTTCGGCAAACAATTCCTTGACCCACCCGGCGGCGGGAGCTCGTTCTCCCGTGAGTGTCTGGTGCTCATAGTCGACAACGAGGTCGACGCCTCGCTGCGCGATCTGTTCCTTCATCGCCGCGAGGCTCTCCTCGTCGACGTCGAACTCTCCCTTCTGACTCACGACATGACCGAAGGGCAGGACGGAGATGACCTCCGGCGCTCCTCCGACATCCACTTCGCCCCCTTTGAGGGTGAGAAAGTCGTTCATTTTCTGGTGTCTCCTTTGGTGTGGTGCTCACAATCGTCTATAACGCCGTTATCTCGCGTTATAACGGTGCCTTCCCGGTAGGCCCCGGGAATTTCACCCCCGTCCCGTTCGCCCCTTCCTGGGGCCTCTACGGGGCTATAAAGAGGGGTTCTCTTTTTCTCGCTTTTGGTACGCCTTCACGAGCGCCTCGGGGTAGTCCTTGAGATCCGGCGTGAAGCGTACCTTCGCGGGGTTGGTGGAGAAGTGCGGGTCGGGCATGACCCCGCCCGGCGCTGATTGCTCCACTTTGAGCCCCCGGGCTTCTACCTGCCGCTTTGATAGGGTCTTGACGGTGCAGCGGCACCGGAACCCGTTCGGAGGGAACCAGGAGTCCCACACGGCGCTGTCCGCTGGGAATACCCTGCCGTCCATCGCGAGGTGGCTCGGTCGTGTGTGGGCGTCGTTGACGGCGTCGTACTGCCAATAGGGGCGGAGCTTCATGACGCCCGGGTCTGTCATTTGCTCATAGTGGCCCACGTTGTAGGCTGTTTGGATGTTGGTGCGGAAGATGAGGTCGGCTTGCAGCGGGTCGAGTCCCTCATACCCTTCGGAGGTGAGGAACTCGTTCATCCGGGAGCGGAACTCCGAGAGGGTGTTCCCGTCTTCCAGGGCTGCGAGGATCTCATCGTAGAACCGCTTGAGGATCTGGGCCTTCGTGTAGCCGCCGACGGTGAAGGCAAGCCCCCGGTATTTCTCCGCGATACGGTAGAACACGGAGGCGGACACGGGGACGCGCTCCTTGAAATACTTGACGGCCTCCTCGAAGGTCATGTCCTTCCGGTTGAATACGGCCTCAATCTCGTCCATCTTCGAGCGACCTCCCCTCGAGGTCTGCGTAGAGCATGACCTTTTGAAGCAGCTCCTCCACGTCGGAGATGTCCATCTCGCCGAACAGGGAGGCGACGGCCTTCTCGTCTTCCATCATGTCGCGGAGCTCCTCAAGGCTCTCGGCTTTCTCAATAATCTTGAGAACAGGGCCGAACGCCTTCTTGAACGCTCCGGCGCTTTTTTTTGGTGGCTGCTGCCGCAAGTTGGTCGATGCGTTCCTGCGTCCCGTGGCCCGCTGCGCCCCCGGCCTTGAGCGCGATCGGCGTCTCCGGCGCGGCTGCTTTGAAGGAGAAGGGGCCGATCCCTGCGCCCTGTGTCTGGGTTGCTGGTGTGGCGATCTCCTCGTCTCCCTCCGGTTTCGGGATGGAGAACTTCTTGTAGATGTAGGAGGTCGGAACCTTGAGACCGGCCTCCCGGATGAGCGTCCCGATCACAGTCGCCGTCTGGGTGAGGTCTTCCGACTCCTCGGCGTCGAACCGTAGATAGGGGATGCGCTTGTCCTCCCCGAAGTTGTAGAGCACCAGGGGGCGGATGAGGTCGCGCCGGAGCGTGGCCGCGAGGGCCTTGCAGTCTGCGACGGTGAGGTCGTGTCTGACGTCGTTGTGCGTCTTGCTTTGCGCGTAGCTGCCGCCCCCGGAGTCCGAGGTCAAGGTCTGGCCGAGGATCGCCTTCGAGACCTGCTCGTCACAATAACGGGCGAGCCGTTCATAGAGGTCGGTCGAGCTGGTCTTTTCGGTGTTCACGAACTCGATCGTCGTGCCGTCCGGGAATATGCCCGCCGCGTCGGCTCCGATAGCGACAAGCGCTTGCATGAGCGCCCGCTTGTCCTCCTCGCTTGCGCCCGGCTGATACTTGCCCAGCCGGAGCGGCATCCCGAACACTTCACAGAACGCGACCCAGTCCTTGAGGGTGTAGTTCTTGAATAGGTACATCCAGGAGACCACGCGAAGAACGCCAGCTCGCGAAGGGTGGCCGCTGCGGGCTTTGTACTTGTGTACTATGAACTTGTTCTTAGGAAGAAGGATTCCCTCCGGCGCGTCCTGCGTCCGAACCTTGAAGGAGTCGTCGACAGTGTCCCAGAAGAACCGCTTTTGATGCCGCGAGCGGATGTCTCCGACAACGACGTGCCCTTCGTCATAGCTCCACATGATTTCAGAGACCGCGAAGCCCTTGCCGATTGCGTCCAGGAGGTCGAGCATGACATCCTCAAACCCCTCGATCCCGCCGATCTGTGCTTCTACGAACTCGGCGATCTCCTTGTCTCTCGGGTCGTCCGAGTCGAACGGGATGACCTCGTAGTCGAGGCCCGTGACCGCGTTCTTTCTCGTTTGGAGCTGGGAAAAGAGGTGCGGGTCTTTCTCCTCCATCTCCTCAAAAAGCTCAGCTTGCCGGAGCACATCTCCCGCGTCGGCCTCCTTGAAGATCTCCGCCAGACGGACGGGAGTGAGCCCGTCCGAGGGGTACTCGCTGTACTTGTCCGTCACCTGGGAGACCGCGACCTCTCGCGTCTCCGGCCTCGGTGTCTGCGTAGACCTCAAGAGCCGCCGCCACGGGAACCACTTATTTTTGCTTTGGTCGGCCAAACCGTCCCACCTCCTTTTAGTAGGCCCCGCGCCGGAACTTGATCGCACGGCCTAAAACTGATTTGTAATCCGGTCGACGCCCGACCTTGACCGAGAGAGCCAGGGAGACGGCCATTTGCAGGGCGTCGGGGGCGTCGTCATTCTTCCCCATAGGGTACTTGAGCATCTGGTCGAGGAGTGCCTTGTGCCGCTTCGAGAACTTGAGGTAGCCGTTCTTGACGAAGGGCTGCAAGGACTGGATGCGGGCGTCCTTGTTCTGGACGCTGTTGATCTCCTCGATAGGAAGGTACTCGCCGATCTCGGCGGACTTCTGCCGCATGATCTCGGCAAAATAATATTGGAACTGAACCGTCTCGACGCCGAACTTGTAGAGGGGCTTCTTGTATTCACGCTTGAGCCGACGAGACGCCTCGATCGCGTCCTCAATAATCTTGTCCGGCTTCCGCTTGGCGATGTCAGCGATGACGACGTACATGTAGCCCGTCGAGGTGTCCTTCGCTATGCCGATGATCGCCGAGGTGTCGCTCTTTCGGTTCTTTCCGAGGGAGGGGTCATTCGCCGCCACAAAGAGGAACTTCGAGTCGGAGAAGTCCGGGGGGAGCTGCCCGTCGTCGTAGAAGTCGAACCACTCCTCGGCGAACGCGCAATTCTCCGGGTCTATGGGTTCGTTCTGGATCTCCGACGAGAAGCTCGCCTCGCCCTCGGATACCCTCATAACCATGAGGGCATAGTAGGGGAGCTTTTCTTCCCAGAGGACGGCGGTGCCTTCCAGCATCTCGGCCTCGTTGGCCTTGAAGAAGTCCTCGGCGTCCTCCTTGTGCTTCGGGTTTTCGAGATCGGTGAATATCCGCTCCCAGGCGTCCCACAAGGCCGTGTTCGTTGCGAACGAGATGACGCCCTTGTAGCGGACGGCCTCATACTCGGGGTTCTTGGCGACATTGGCGAGGAGGGCGTCATAGTGGAGCAGCGTCCCGATGTAGACGATGTCCGTGTAGGTGTCGCCCGCTTTCGAGACCGCCTTGTAGAACCAGTCCCGGAGCTTCTTCCGCTGCTCCGGGGTGTTGACGTTCTCGTCGTTCTCGAGATCGTCGCAAAGAATGAGGTCGGGCCTCCATTGTTTGTGCCGTCTTCCTCGGATCTTCTTCCCAGCGCCCAGGGCCTCGATCTTTACCCCATTCGATAGGAGGATGACCGACGCCTTCCAGACGCGCCCCTCAAGCTCTCCGAAGTCTTCGCGGAGCGCTGCGTTCTCCTCGAGCTCGGTCTTGATGTCGGAGAGGAAGCCCTCCGCCTGTTCCGAGCTGTCCGAGAGGATGATCTCGTAGTGCTTGTAGGCGTACACCGCCGAGTGTATGGAGTCCTTGAAGGTGAAGTTCGTCGACTTGGCATGTCCACGCGGGGCCTCGACTGCCCTCCGGCATCCGTTGGCCCGGCTGATTTGCTTCGCGTCTGTGCTGGGGTTCATACCCTTCATAACACCCTCCCGGAAGATCCGGTCGAGTTCCTCATGGAAGGGAGGCGAGGGTCTGACGAAGTAGTGCGGGAGGTAGGCCCGGCCAAAATAGCCCAGGTCGAACGCTCCGAGCTTCCGGCGTAGACCCTGGGGGCCCGTGAGGTCGGCCCCGTCCTGGTACTCCTTGAGGAGCTGCGCCCGGAGCTCGGGGAAGTTGTCCCCCTTCTGGACGTACTGCTCAAACAGTTCCTTTTGATATTCTCGGCTCGCGACGGCCTCCCGGTCTTCCGGTTCCTCGAGTCTTTCGAGGTATTCCTTGAGGTCAATCTTCGCCATCGTCGAGCACCTTCTCCCTCGCCCTCGAGAGGACGTCATGCAGCTCCCCGGCGAGTTCCGGGTGCTGCTTGATTGCTGCCATGAGCTCGGCCTCGAGCTGGTCGAAGGCAAGCTCGGCTTTCTTCTTCATGTCCTGCCGGACGCGCTTCTCATAGGTTGCGTTCCGGGCGAGGCTCGCGATGAGACGCCCCGCCTTGTCGAGAGGCATCTCGGCGAAGTCGTCCTCCGCCGTGCTGACTCGCTGCATGAGGCCGTCCATGAGAACCATCGAAGCGGCCTTCGTGTAGTCGAGGTCGGGGTGGGCCTCGACGGCCTGGGCGATCGCTTGCGTCCGCTGCAAGGTCTCGGCGACGCGCTGCGCCGCCTGCGTGCTGCGGATCGCATAGCGCCCGATCGCCGACTTGCTGATCTCGTAGCCCTCCGCCTTGAGCCACGCGGAGAGGTCTTCGTAGGTGTTGGCCGTGTCCGCGAGCCGGACGTCGAGCTCCATCTTGATGTCGTCCGGGAGCTTGTCGATCGTCGAGCTGATCCGCGTCCTCCGGCGTTCGCCCTTAGACATCTACGCCGGGGTCTTCCCTCGTGCCTTCCACGAGGTCGACGCCCGCCTTCGTGAGCTGGATGACGGCGTCCCGGCGGTATGCGTTGTAGGCCGTCGCCCTCTTGTCCGTGAACTCGATGTAGCCGCCGTCCTCCAAATAGGAGAGCTGCTTCGAGATGTCCGGGACGGTGATGAGGTTGTCGGCGAGAAGCGCGTTCGTCACCTGCCGCACGAGCAGCGAGTTCTGATTGCCTTTCGCCAGGGCCCGGACGATGTAGCCCCGGATCGCCTTGTTCTGCCGGATCTCCTGCTCCGTCATGTCGTCAAAAAAAGCCATGGTCTTTTATCCCTCCTTTGCCGGGCTCCTGTATAGGAGCTTGTCGAGCTTCTGGTCGATGTTGTTCGAGACCCGGATGAAATCCTCCCGGGTCGTGTAGATGAGGGGGAGGTCGGCTTTGAGGTCGCCGAGCTCCCCTCGAACGGCGGCGATGTCCTCGGCGTTCTTCTTGTCCGCCGCCTCGAGCTTCGTGATCGCCGACTTCATCTCGCCGATCGCGTTCTTGACTCCCCAGGAGGCGACGCCGATGATCGCCGTGATGACCGTCTGAAAGACGAACATCGCAATCGTTGCTCCGTCCATGCGTCCCCCTCCTTACCGCTGGGAGACCCCGTCCTCCGCGCCGCCGATGGTGACGCCGTCAAGCAGCTCCCCGGACAGGGTGAGATAGTGGTCTTTGTTCTTGATGTTAAGGACGGCGTCCTCAATGACGGCGGTGAGGTACTTGTCGAAGCTGCCCAGGTTGTCGGTGATGACCTGCTGCGCCTCGGGCGAGATTGCCTTCTTCACGTCGTCAAAGACCTGCTTGCCCAGGGCGAGCAGCTCCTCGCGGCTTGCCCTGCCATTCTTGACCGCGTCGCGGAGTGCCTTCGCGGTGGTCTGCTCCATCGCGCCGACGGAGACCGTCGCAAGGTTGACCACGTCGTCAAGGGCGTCCTCGAGCACCTTCCGGCCCGCCTCGTCCTTGATCTGCGCTGTCTGCTCCTTGAGCTTGGCCGCGCCCAGCCGGATATAGTAGACCCCGTAGGCCCCGGCGAGGGCGATGATCGCGAGGACGACGTTGACGAGAGCGTCGCTCGCTGCGCTGGTGATGAGTTCCATGTTCATGTGTGTTTTGCCTCCTTCTCTAAGCATAAAAAATAAGACTACAAGCACAGCTTGTAGTCTTATTTTAGGGTCGTTTTATGGAATTTGATATACGAAGCGCTTCTAAGAATTACAAGGCCCCTCGTCCTCGCATTCGTCCCCGGGGTCTTCCAGGTAGTCGAAGATCCCGATCTGCCCTTCCGCTTGCCCGGGGCCGCAAATGCGCCGAACCCATCTCTCGGTGACGCCGTACTTCCGGGCGAGTTCCTGGTGGTTGTAGCCGGTGAACTCCTTCTTGATGCGGGCGTCGCGGACGGGGCGGGTGAGGCTCTCGGGCTTCGGGATATAGATCGTAGTGCCTCCGACGATCTCGGCCAGCTTGTAGAAGTTATCCGTCCCGATTGCCTCGGCGATCATCCGATAGAGACCTTCGGAAATCATGTCCAGGGTCAAGTCCTTTACGAGCTCATCCATGTCCTGCGCCCTCCTTTCCGGTTACAGTCTGCCGATGATCGCCAGGATCTCGCCGACCATGATCGGCTGATTGAAGCGAGCCTTCCACACGTCGGGGGAGTTGATGATCCCGCGTTGCACCAGGATCTCGAAGCCCTCCTTCTGCCATGCGGGCGTTCCCTCTGGGTAGCCGTCTCCCGGGTCTTTGTAGGCGAGGATCTGGCCGAGCAGCTTCACGATGTTCGCGCCATATCCCGCGCCGGGCACAGCCCACCCGCGCCCCTGGGGGTTGTCCGCCGCGCCCAGCCATTCCACATAGGGCGCGACGCCACGGGCGACCAGGGAGAAGCGAGGATCGACGCACTCGTTCACCAGGGCCTCGGTGGAGGCGTACGCCTTGAGGTGCTGGATCTGCGCCCGGACGCCGGTGCGCGGGTCGGGGAAGCTCGCCGCCTGTCCGGTGGCGTTTCCGTTGAGGGCTCCGATCCCGGCGTAGTTGTTTTGAGTCGGGAGGACAATCCCGCCGAACTTAAAATAGCCGGTTTCGTGGAGGCTCTGCGCGAAGGCCACGTCGCCCCGGACGCCCTCGGCTTCGCCCTCCTCGATGAACATGCGGGCCAGCTCCTCCACGGTGCAGCTCGGGAGCTGCGGGGAGGCGTTCTTGCTCAAGCAGAACGCGGCCATCTGCGACGCGGTGGCCTGGGCCTTGCCCATGATCTCGGTATTATCTCCGGTGCTCGGCGCGGTGGAGCCCTCCATCAAGGCCGCGACGTCGTTCCGGGCCGTCTCCATCGACTTCCCGAACTTGGGGAACCAGTGTGTCACGTCGGCGTGATTGCTGCCGAGCTTCAACTTATAGCTGTCCGCGTGGCACAAGATGGTCGGGACAGTGACGCCGGAACAATCAGCGGTTCCTTTGGGGTCGATGCCGTAGAGGGTGCAAAGGTACGCCGTCAGCTCACACGCCTCTTTATACACGGCGGCAAAGTAGTCGGCATCCGTCAAGGCGTCCTCACAGATTTCAAACTGAATCCACCCGCTATTGCACGATCCCTTGCTGCCGCTCCCACATCCCCACGGCCTAAAGTCCCAGGGCATAGTCTGAACCGCCGCGACACTCCCGTCCGCGAGCTTTCCGATCCAGGCGTTCAAGCCCGCCTGGACGCTCGTGTGGTTCCAGTCGTTCTTGTTCGCGTTGGTGCCCAGCTTGGACAGGAGCTCGGCTCGGTCGGCGGCGTTGTCGTCCGGCTGGACATAGCGCTTTAGGGTCGGGTTGTTTGCTCCGGTGCTATGCCACAAGATGCCCTTGACCGTCATCTTCTCGGTGCCCTTATAGCAAGAGCTTTGTGTCATCATGCACGTCATGGGTGGGTTGCTTTTGCTGTACTTCATGGTGTGTTGTTTACCTCCTTATAGTTTCCAAACAGGGAGAAAGACTTCGTCGGCAATCTCCCCGATTGTGTATTGTTTTCGGCCCTCCGCTTCCAGGCGCCGGAAGAACTTGTCGAGCTCGATCGCGATCTTGAGGGCCTTGAAGACGCCGATCTGCTCCGGGGTGATCTTCGGCACTTCCGGGCCCGCCATAAACTCGACGGCCCGAAGAAGGCGAACCTCCGCGAGAATGGGGTCTCTCTTGAGGAACTCCTCCCACTCGGCCCAGGTTTCCCGGGCGAACTTCTTCCGGTTGAGGCGCGGCTTGTCCGGCGGAAGGACTCCTTCCGCTTGGAGCTCCTTCTTCATCTTCGCCCTCTCGGCCTTCTCGCGCTGTGTGAGGCGTTTCTTCTTCGTCGGCATACCGTTCCCCCCTTTAACACGCAAGCGGCCCGCCTGGGGGCTGCTGCGCGGCCTTCTGCTGCTCTATGAGGGCCCGCGTGAACTCCGCCGTCTCCACCTGCTGCCGGAGATGCACGGCAGAGGCGAGCACCTGGGCCGTCGAGGTGAGCTCGGAGGCCGTGAGCTTGAGCAGCTCCTCGCGGTCTTCCTTGCTGGTGTTCTCTCCCAGGAAGCGCCGGGAGCGGACGATCTCGTTCACGGCCAGGGCGGCGGCGAGCCTCTCGACAAGCCCCATCGCCCCAGCCTTCCGCCCGCTCACGCCTCCACCTCCGACTCGAGCGGGCCGTAGCCCAGCCGCTCCCGGTAGACATTCGCCGCCCGGATGACCTGGGCGACGGCTGCGTCGCTCGCCAGTCGGTCGCCCAGGCTTCGCCGCTGCTCCGGCGTCGCGCCATTCTCCCGGATGACCTCCGACACCTCCGCCACGTCCCGGGGCGAGATCTCCGTCAGACGGCGGGCCACTCCGGGCGGGAGCCGCTGATAGTGCAAGCGGAGGAAGATGATCCCGGTCTCCACCACCATGTCCAGCTCCGTGTCCCGGATGCTCTCTTGCATCCGGTGGATGCCTTCCAGCGCGGCCAGGACATCGAGCTCCCGCTGGTTCTCGTTATCCATCCCGCCCGGCCCCCTTCCGCTGCTCTCTGGCAAGGATCGCCTTGAGGCCCTCGATGACCTTCTCACACTGGGCCGTGTTCAGCCACTCGAGCCGGTCGATGCCGGTCATCCGCTTCACAAAGCCCTCAATCCGGCGCTTGTCGTTGTTCCACCCCAGGGCCTCGGTGAGCGCGTAGATCTTCCGGCGCTGCCGTTCGGTGGTGGGGTTGCCGCCCTCGTCCGTCCGTTTGTCGCCGGTACTCCGGGCGGCGCTGTCCTTCATGTTTTGCAGGACGCGGGCGACGTCGGTGATCTCGCCCTGCGTCAGCTTCTTCATGCTCTCCTTGCCGGTCTCCCGGTACACGACCCCGTGAAGGTCTTCGTCCGAGAGCCGGAGCTCGGGCGACTTCGCGATCGCCCATAGTGTGCGGATGGAGGGGAGCTTCCTTCCGCTGCGTGTTGCTGCCATGATTTACACCTCGTTTCCCCAACAGTCCCAGCCGTGGAACCTTTTCCGGGCAAAGAGTTCGATCCGGGGGGACGTCCCCGAACAGCTCCTCGATGCGGCGGCGGACTTCCTCCGGCTTCTCGCTGTGCCGCGTTCTCACGGCCTCCACGAGCTGCGGGATGTTGTTCTTCTGCTTGTACTGAACCATCCGGCCCCGCGTCCCCATGAGGCAAAGCTCACAGTTTTTGAGCGTCCAGGGCGCGAGGTTCGAGACGGTCTTCCCGTTGACGGTCTTCTTCGACCACACAAAGGCGACGGTCACATACCGGAACCCCCACGCCCGATAGAGCTCGAGGGCGTCCGGGATGTGGGCGTCGGTGGCCCACATAAAGAGCGCCGCGTCTCGGTGGGCGATGCGCCCGACGTCGAGCTCCTTGAGGGCCTCGGTGGTCATGGTCGGATAGACCGCTTCGAGGGGTTTATAGGTGGTAGAAATTACCCCCCCCCGCGTTTTTCCAGTTGCTTCCTTGCTGCTGAACTTCCATGGAGGGTCGGCGTAGATGACCCGGTACTTCTTTCTCGTGGTGGTGATGTCGACCAGCATGAAGCCCGCCCCCTTACATGCCGCTCTTGACCTGTTCCAGCTTCGCGAAGTCCAGCTCGTAGCCGAAGACGTCTTGCTGCTTCCAGGTAGCGCCGACCGCGTTGACGGTGTCCTCTCCGTACTTCTTGAGGGCCTCCTTCGAGACGTCCTCCTTGACGACGATGCAGTCCATCATCTGCCGGTTCTTGAGGCGGCGGATGATCTCCTCGATCTTCTCCTTCGCCCTGGGGAGGGACACGGAGGTCGAGAGTCGGAAGCCGACCTCGCCGAAGGTTAGGATCTTCGACTTCGCCTTCCCCATGTCCGCCCGATGCTCGGTGACGAAGTCCTTGAGCTCGCGCTCGAGCTTGGCGATCCTGTCCTTGTGGGGCTTGCTCTGCTCCTCTGCGGCCTTCTTGGCCCCGAGGATCTGCTTGTTCATCTCGCCCTCAATGTCCTGGACGGCGAGCTGCGCTTCTGCAATCTGACGGAGGGCGTCGTTCGCGTCCTCCCAGGTCTTGACCCCGGAGGGTTCGACCACTCTTTTCCTTGCCATGTGTAGGCTCCTTCCTTTCTGTGCTTGTTGATATATGCCCGGGGAGTTGCCTCCCCGCTGCGGCTTGCTTCGGTGGCCTCCTTCGGCTCCTTGTCTTCGTATAGGATGTAGGTCTTAGAGAGGAGCATATAGAGGCCGAGCGGCCCGGTGAGGAGAGCGGCGGTCGCGTCGCTGTCCTCCGGCGTCTTCCCACCTCGGGCCATGACCAGGATGAGGGCGGTGATCGCCAGCATAGCGAGACCCATGAGACGCTGCTTTCTCATTTTCATTGTCTCGGCCCCCTTCCGTGTTAGAGCATCATGAGGCTCGAGGCTTGCTCGATGATCTTCACGGTGACGACTCTCTCGCCGCGCTCCTCAAGGATGCGGGAGACGTTGGAGAGGGTTCGGTCGAGGAGTCGGAAGCATCCGGTCTGCATGTTGCAGGCCCGGGCCTTGAGCTCGACCATCGCGTCGGGATCTACCTCGAAGCCCTCGAGGTAGCCCTCCACCTCCGAGGGGTCGAGCCCCTTGAGGGAGACGTAGAAGTCGACCCGGTTCGCCATGCGGGCGAGGTAGGTCTTGATCTGCGCTTCGAGCTTCGGCTCTCCGGCGATGACGAGCCCCACGTCGGATTGGTCGAAGATCGCCCGGAGGATCTCCATCTTCTTTTGGGTGTACTTCGAGACGAGCTTGTCCGCCTCGTCGATGATGAGGAGGTAGCCCTTGTTCGTGTTGAAGAAGTCCCGGATGCCGTTGACCCTGCGCCAGATAGTGCCGTAGCCGCTGGGGATGCCGAGGGACTTCTCGATCGCCTCCACAAGATCGCGGCTGCTCATGGTGTCGTCGCACTCAATGTAGGCGACCCGGGGGAGCTTCGCGTACTGCCGGAGGGAGTAGGTCTTGCCGTAGCCGCTGCGGGCGACCACGATGCCGAGGCCGATGTACTCTTGACAGCTTTGACACACGCCGAGCACCTTGAGGGCGTCCCGGCTCTCATAGAAGACGGGCTTCCGTCCGGTCTTGCGCCCCGGCTCCGGGAGCTCCACGGCCTCGCCGGTGCGCTGGGCCAGCCAGTCCGCGAGGAGCTTCTCGATGGTGGAGATGTCCCCCTCGTACTTGCCGGAGAGATAGCGGGAGATCGTCGGGCGGGAATAGCCCGGGATCTCGCTCGCCAGGGTGGCGATGCTGGTCTTCGAGGCCGCGAGGTAGTCGTTGATCTGCTCGGCAAGGGTCTTGCCGGTGGTGTAGGTTGTGGCCTGGGCCGCTGCTGCTGTGATTTCCATGTTGTTCCTCCTATTCGTTCATAGCCCTCAAGCGAGCGAGGGCGTCGTCTGCCTTCTTCCCGAGGAACTCGTCCCCGGATGCCTTCTTCCCGGTTTTCCGGCCCGCCGCCATCTCCGCCCGGAACTCCTTGTCGTTCGGGAGGGAGATGAGCTTCGAGGGCCGTTCCGCCTTGATGGTCAAGTCGATCATACCGACCGCCTCGGAGGGCCGTCCGCCCTCCTGGATGCGGGCCTCGTAGGGCCGCGTCATGCTGTCCAGGATCTCCCGCATTTCCTTCTCCTGCCGTTTCTGGTCGCGGAGGTGGCGCTCGAGCGCCGCTTGCGAACAGTGAGGCCCGAAGGCCAGCAGCTCGGCGGAGACGGCTTCGCATATCTTCCGGCCCTCCTGGTCGAAGACGTAGAGCTTCGTGACGTCGTCGATGTCCCACTTGATGCCGACATGCTTGCCGACGTAGTGGCAAAGCTCGTAGTCCGTGTAGAGGGTGCCGAACTTGTTGATCCCCTGGTTCGTCACGCGGGCGGTGTCGGCCTTCATGAGCAGCATCGCCGCATACTCGCGGGGCGGAGCTGCCTTCTCGTAGCGCTCGCCATTCTCAAAGAGAGAGATCGGCGTGATCCACTTCTCACCCGCGTCCTTGAGGCCCCGGTGCTCCCGGGTGTGGTACTTCTCGTTCTTCCACTTCGTCCACGCCTCGAAGAACTCCTCCATCGTCAGCAGCTCGCCGCGCTCGAGCATCCCGTCGATGTCCTTCTGCCGCTTGGCGTAGGTCTTGGAGCCGGTGAGGGTTCCCGTGTAGCTCTCGAACCATTTCGAGAACTTGGAACACACGGTCGAGAAGAAGCGCTCGATCGGCTTGTCCCACGGCTGATAGGGGAGCGACCGCCCGACCTCCTCGATGCCGATGCTCTGGTAGAAGCCCACGGTCTCGGCGTCGAACTCGAAGTCGATGTTCCGCTTCTTGCGGCTCTGTCCGGTCATGGTCTTCGCCGTGTAGTCCTTGCCGTTGTCGACGTGGAGGATGTGAGGGACGCCGCCCGGGTTGGAGTAGAGCATCTTGACGAGGCTCTCCTTTAGGGTCTGGTTGTTGGCGTCCACACAAGCGACGTCGCCCACGATCGCCCGGCTCCGCATGTCCATCCATGCGACGAGCTTCGGGCGGACGGCCTTGATCTTCCCGTTCGGGGCGACCCACTGAACCCAAAAGTCGAAGGTGTGCTCGTCGCCGACGACGTACTCCATGACCTTGAGGCTCGTCGCGTCGCGCTTGCCCTTGAGCATCTTCTTGTTCTTCCACTCCCGGGAGCCGTTGGCCGCGAGGTAGCGGGCCGACTCTCCGCCCCGGCTGTCCATAAGGTGCTTGATGTATCGGGCGACCGTCTTGATGCTGGGGTAGTTCTCCCAGCCCCGGCCCTCGGCGACCTCCTCGAACTTCTCGTAGAGCATTTCGATCGTGCCCAGGTTGGACGCGAAGCGCCGGTCGAACCATATATTTTGAATGAGCGCCTTTTGCTCATCCGTGAGGCTCGGGAAGGTGGCGGTCGCCTTCGGCTTCCGACACAAGGACAGCGCCCGGAAATAGTCCCGGCTCTGGCCGTCCTCCTTCTCCATCTTGAGGGCCCAGGCGTTCGCCTTGAGGATGTTGTCGACGTAGCGGTAGAGGGTCGGGAGACTCACTCCCAGGCCCAGCGCGTACCGCTCGGCGTAGGCCGTGCGGTCGGGGCCGTCGTAGTCGATGAAGTCTTGCACCCTCGCCGCCAGCTCGACGGCCTCGTAGAACGCCTTCTTGTGCTGCTCGGTGTAGTGGTTGAGGTCGACGCCCACATACCAGGGCGCGGACTCTGTTCGCTTCTCTATGACGACATCCCTCCCGTCTATCTTCTGTGCCGCCCGCCACGCCTTTCGGCCCTTGGCTGTGAGGGAGTCGACGGAGACGAGCACCTGCTCTCTGCCGCCGTTCTCCTGGGGCTGCGTTCTGGTCTTGTACTGATTGGGGCTTCGCTTGATCCGCTGGACGAGGGTGTTATACTTCACGCCCTCAAACTCTGCGGCCTCCTTGAGCCCGATGAATACGTCCGGCACTCCTGTCCCTCCCTTCCTGGTGTTACGCTGCCGTTACCTTCTCGACCTTCCGGGGGTCGAGGTTGAGGGCCGCGATGATCGCCGGGAGGTACTTCTCGCCCGAGCGGACGCCGTAGAGAATGTAGCTTAGATACTGCGGCGACGTTCCGATCTCGGCGGCGAGCTGCGTCTTCGTCTTGTCCTGGTCAGTGAGCGCCTTGACGACGAGCTTCCCCAGGGGGCAAAGTTTACCGTTGCTTTTCACCGCTGTCCTCCTTCCTGTGTAGTGGTTCTTGGATTTACTTCCGGTTCCTCCATGCGGTCACGGCCAGCGCTCCCACGGCCAGCAGGGCCAGCAGGAGGCCCGGCGGGCCTACCCGGTCGGCGGCGATCCAGAACCCAGCCGCCGCCAGGAAACCCAGCCCCACCGCCGCCATGGAGGCGAGCAGCGTCGCCAGATAGTCCGCCGCGAAGCGCCGGGCCCGGGCGAGCCGCCGACCGCCCGCGAGGAGCCGTTCGAGCCGGGCCTCTCTCTCAAGCAATTTGAGAATGAGATCCAGCGCCGCGAGGTCGGCTTCCGCCTTCCAGAACGCCGCCTCCTGCCCGGGCCGGGCCCGCATAGGGGCGCGGGGTTCTCCCGCCGCCCGCTTCTGCCGGAGCGCCTCATAGCGAAGGGCCTCGGCCCACGCCTGGGCGTCCCTGGTGCTCATCTTCGGCCTCACAGTTTCGCCCCCTTCCGGTACTGCTCGACGGCGTAGTTGTCTTCCATCATTTCCCCCAGCTCTCCAACCCGTTCCCGGAGTTCCTTCCGCAAGGCCAGCGCCGGGGCTCCGTAGGCGTCCAGGCTGTCCAGGGCGGCGTCCAGCTCCCGGGCCGCGTTGAAGATGTTGAGGTAGACCCGGCAATCGTTGGGCGGGCAGTTCTTGGACAGCGCCAGCCCCAGGGCGTAGATCTGCGCCGTCTCCCGGTGCCGCTTGAGATCCGGGTGAAGGTGCTCGAAGGTCTTCCGCTCCGCCGGAGCCGACCGGGCCTTGACCGCGTCCTCAATGGCTGCGGCGAAGGAGTCCCGCTCTCTCCCCGTGATGACCTGGACAGTCGCCAGCGCCCGGAGATAGGCCCGGGCCTCTGCGCCGACTCGGTCGGCCTCGGCGCTGCTCTCTCGGTCTCGGATGCGGTCGACGAGCCCATAGAGCGCCCCGAGGGCTTTCTCCCGAACTTGGAGATCCCGCCCGTCGGCCTCGTTCGCCAGTCGCTCGAGGGAGCACTTCTCACAAACCGCGTCGAGCTCCTCTTGCGTCATCTCCGGGCGGCGGTGCCGACAAAGCTCGTCGCACACATAGGCGAGGAGCTCCTCCGGCTTCTTGGGGAGCGGCCCCGGGGCCTCCCCGAAGGTGTCCGGGAGGACGTAGCAGTCTTCCCGATCCAGAAGGCCCAGGTCGCGGAGGGCGACCTTGTAGCCGTAAAGCTCATGCGCTGCCGTGCGCTCGTCCACGTCCTTATAGTGGGCGCTCGCGACCTGCCCCCGGAGGACGTTCTCCCATCCGGCGATCATCTGCTGCGCGTCGACTTCTTCCTCCTCGGTGGTCTCGTCGGTCTCCTTGACAATCGTGACCTTGACCTCGGGTTCCTCGGCGTCGAGCTCCGACTCGAGGCCCCGGGCCAGCTCCACGGCCTCCTCCATGCTGCCCGCGTTGTCGTACTCCATCGCGCCCCGGTCGACGTCCAGGATGCCGGTGTAGAGCTCGGCGTCGATGACGCCATACTCGCCGAGGGCCGTCCCCTCGTACTCCCGGAGCTCCCGGGCGTTGAACTTGACGACGAGGTAGCCGTTGATCTTCTTCATCTTTCTCATGCTGCTGTTCCTTCCTTTCTGTGTGTGGGGGTCACTGTCCCAGGGGAGGGACGACCCGGATCGTGTCCGTGTGCTTGTGGAGGATGACGAGCTCCCCGTTCTGCTTCTGCTTCACGACGAGCCAGTTCTCCGGCGAGAGGCCCGCTTGTCCGAGCCGGATCTTCTGCTTCCTGGTTGGCTTCTTGCCGCGTCTCAAAGAGATCGCCTCCTTTGCGTTTCGGTGCGGTATATGGTAGAGTAAAAGCGAACGGCGAGGGCCGACTTGTATGAGGGAGATTTCCATTCGCAAGAAAACGAGCCGCTTCGGGGATCGTTCCAGCGACCCCGAGGCTTTGATTGACGCCGCTTCGCGGTGTTCACGTCCCGAGGCGGAGGTTTTGCAGAACCTCCGGCCCCGGGGGGTTGCGGTAGAGCAAAAGCGGGCGGCGAGGGTCGCCTATTATGGAAAAGACTATTCTCACCGACGCCCTGGGGAGTTGCCCCTCCCTCAAGGGCCTTGTTGCCGCAATTCTTAGAACCGATACCTATATCCGGTGGGAGCTTGTCTCCGCCTCTTGCGAGGGGGAGCGCTGCCGGGCCGAGTTCGCCTCTCCTTCCGGGGAGCCGGGCCTCGAGCTCTGCCTCACCGCCGAGAACAGCCCCTCCGGGCTCCGTTCCCATATCTCTATCCGCTGTCCCGATGACGTGGACGCCTTGAATAAATTGAGCGTGTAAAGGGGGTGAAAGACCCTCGCCGCTCGCTTTTACTCTACCGCCGCCTCCTTTGGTCTTTCCTTTTGGTGGGTGGTGTGCTATGCTTGATTTGCTTAAATTTTTAATCTACAAAAAGTATAACTCGGAAGTCCGAGTAAGTCAAGGGCTTTTTTCGGCTATCCGAGCAAAAACTCGATTATCCGAATGGAGGTACTTATGGAAACTATCGGGAAGCGGGTTCGCGCTGCGCGTCAAGAACTCGGTCTAACAATGAAGCAACTGCACGAACAAACGGGCCTTTCTACCGGAAATATAAGCGATATTGAGAATGATCGAAACACTCCCTCGGTCTCCTCACTTGTCGCCCTGGGGCGGGCCCTTCGCCGATCTCTGGATTGGCTGCTCACGGGAGAAGAAGCGAACGCTCGGAGTAACGAGCCGCCCTTGATGTGTGACGGCGTCCCCCTGTCCCAAATGGAGACCGACCTTCTCGCCATGTTTAGGCTCCTTCCTCCGTCGCACCGCGAGGAGGTTTTTGAGCTGGTGCATTTCAAATACAAGCGGGAAGTTGAGGAGAAAAAAGAATCTATTTACTCAACATATTTCGACGGGAGCGAGGACGAAAAAAGCGGCCCCGCTGGGAGCCGTGAGGCTCGCGACGGAACCGTCTAATTTTTTGTCCTGCTATGATTAAAAACTAAATCAAAATGCTGTCACTTTGTCGGAGCACGAACAAAACGCCCAGAACGCCCGGAAACCCCGGCATTTCAGGCAAAGTGACAAGGTGACACGGTTTCGCTCAAAATGTCACTTTGAAAAGGGAGCGTTTTGCCGTGCCTGGGCCCGGTCGCCGCTGCCGTCGTAACGCCTGGAATAACAGCTCGTAACGCTCCCGTCTCGCCGATCCGAGCCGCCGAACCCCTGTTTTTGCCCCCTGCCGTTAATTTTTGCACGGTTTAACGCCCCGTTTGCACGGCTCGCCCGCTTGCCTTCCGGGGCCGTCTCTGCTATACTGTGACCATGGGCCGCGAAGCCCGTCCTCTTTGTCTGCTGCTGTGACTTCCGGGACGGGCCGAGCGGCCCTCTTTTTGCCCTCAAATGCCCTTGTTTCAAGGGTTTCGCCCCGTTGTGGGTACGATATGCCCCAGCAGCGCCGCCGCCGTTGTAGGGCCTCCCAGGGCCTCCCAGGGCATGAAAAAAGGACGCCGACCGCGTCGACGCCCTCGTCTCAAGTTGTCTGATAGAGCCGGGCCGGATCAATGCCCTGTCCCGGGTGAAAATGCCCCGTTTCCCGCACAAATAGCGGGTTTTCTCGCGGTCTCCCGTCCTGTCCCGGTTTATCCCGTGTTTCTCAAATACGTTGTCTCCGTACAGGGACGCCCGTGTTACACTGGTACCATCATAAACCATCCTGTAACAGGACGGTCAAGGGGGGATTTTTGTGCTGGATCAGCGGCAGAAGCTGTTCACCATCGGCCAGTTTGCGGCCATCCACGGCGTGACGAAAAAGACACTGATGTGGTATGATGAGATGGGGCTGGTGACCCCCGCCGTGATCGGGGAAAACGGGTACCGCTACTACACCTATCAGCAGAGCTCCACCCTGGAGACGGTCCTCATGCTCCGGGAGCTGAATGTCTCCATCCCGGAGATCAAGGGGTTTATGGAGCATCGTTCTGCCTCTGGTATGGAGAAACTGCTGTCCGCCCAGATCCGGGAGCTGGATGAGCGGCTCTCCCATCTACGGACAATGAAAAAGACCCTGGTGAGCCGCCACCAGGACATGATGGCATTGCTGCACCTGGATCTTTCTGAAATCAGTGTGGTTCAGAAGGAAAAAAGCTGCCTGGCTGTGGTACCAGTAGAGCAGGAGTTACCCACGGCAGCTGATGTGGAGCAGGTGATCGGGGCGGTAAAGCGGTACAGCTTGCAGCGCCTCCACGATGCGGTGTATGGCTCCATGATCGCGGTGGATCAGCTGCACCAGGGGAGTTATGACCGGTATGAAGCGCTGTATGTGGAATTGCCCCGCCTCAGTACTCAAAAAGGGCTGCACATCCGCCCTGGCGGTCAGTATCTCAGGGCTTTTTGCAAGGGAAGCTGGGATAATCTCCCGGGCCGCTATGAGGAGATCCTCGCCTATGCCAGGGCGCATGGTCTGGAACTGTACGGATATTCTTATGAGACAGGGATCAATGAAAGTGTTATCAATGGTTTTGACGAATATATTACCCAGATTGAGATCCCGATTCAGATATGAGTTAGAGAGAAAAGAACCTGCCGCAGGCTCCAGAAGCCTGCGGCAGGTTCTTTTTATAGACCTAGGGATCCAGCTGGCAGCAGCGGCTGAAACAGCGCTCAGTCCTCTTCGACCAGCACCAGCATCCCGTCCAGAAAACGCTTGAGATTGGCCTTTCCCTTGGGCCCGCGGCCCTGGATGCAGGCCATCTCGGCCCGCACCTCCTGAAAGGGGAACAGGCGGGAGGCGTACAGGGTGAAGATCTCGTTGCCGTAGTCCTCCAGCCCCAAACTGGCCAGGTGGTGCAGTCCCCGCTCCACCGCCCGCCTGGCCCTCTGCTCCATGGATTTGGGGCTGTCGCTGAGCTGGGCGCACAGGGCGCCGACCCCCACCTGACTGACCTGCTGCCCCTGCTCCAGAAGAAGCATACACAGCTCCACGATGTCCCGGGCGCCCTTTTCTCCTGCCATCCCCAGTTGGCTCAGGGTGGTCTGGATCCGCTTGCGCTGGGCTTCCAGGCGGCTGCGCCGTCCCACCGGAGCGGCCTTTTCTGCAAAGACGCTCTGAATGGTGTGGAGGTCCCGCTCATTTTCCAGCTGGCGGCGCACATTTAGGATGACCTGGCGAACCTCAATGAGGTTGATGGGCTTGTTGATGAAAAAGTCCACCCCGGCCAGATAGGCCTTGGCCACCATCTCCTTATTGCTTACCTGAGAGATCATGATGAACTTAGCCCGGCAGCCCTGCTCCTTCAGCTCCCGCACCACCTGGATGCCGTCCTTTTGCGGCATCAGCAGGTCCACCAGGACCAGGTCGGGGTCCAGGGCCAGGATCTGTCCCAGATTCGCCGGTTCCCCGCCGCTGTCACCGCACACGACGCCCAGTTCGTTTCCCTCCACAATGTCCTCCAGGATCCCGATCACGGAGGTGTCGTCCTCTACAATATAGATCCTCATACTGCTCCCTTCTCCATGGCCGTCCTCGGGATGGTCACCCGAAAACAGGCCCCTGTGGCGTCTGTTCCGCCGGGGACTGTACCCGGCCCGCTGTCTACCTGAATGGTTCCGCCCAGCTCTTGGACCATGAACTCCACAGCGGGCAGGCCGATCCCCCGGCTAATATTCCCCGTCTCCGGGTTGAACTTGGTGGAGTAGCCCACCCGGAACAGGTTCTGCATGGCACGGGGGGAGATGCCGGGGCCGTTGTCCTGAACGGTGAACACCAGATCCTCCCCAACCAGATGCTCCTCCACCCAGATGGCTCCGGTGCCCCGGCCGCTCTGGATAGCCTCGGCGGCGTTCATCACCAGATTTTTCAGGATGGACATGAGGCGGTAGTGCTCCTCGGTGGCGAAGTCGGTCTCATAGTGGCATTGAATGGCGATCTTTTCCCGCTCTTCTCCCAGGATGTGTCCCATGGTATCCTGGAGGATGTGGAACAGGTCGGAGATCCACATCTGCTCGTCGTTGTCGGTCCCGGTGCCGGCCACCTCGCCCTCGATGCCCCGGATGATGCTCAGGTTGTCCTTTTTGACCTCGTGGACGTCCCGGGCGATGGACAGGGCCAGCTGCCGCAGCTCCTCCGGGCAGCTCTGCTCTCCCAGCTGCTCATACAGCCGGTAGGCCCGGGTCATGATGCCCTCAATGTTCTCCGCGTCCTTTTTCAAAAAATAGAGCTCGTTTTTTAGGTTGGCAGTCATGAGGAACAGCCGCTGATAGCGGCGCTCGTGCTCCTCCACCAGCAGGAGCCGGCGGGATCGGCGGATCCCCCACAGCACCCCTGCAGCCAGCAGGGACCGGGCCAGCCCCAGCAGCACCAGGCCGGACAGAGAGGTCAGGTCCGGGAGCGAGCCCTTGGACAGGGTGAGGTTGATGACGTTGGAGAGGGTATCGCATAGCCAGAAGCTCCGCCACAGCTGGGGAAGAGATGCCTGCGCCCTGTCCCGCAGGACCAGACAGAACAGCCCCTCATAGCAGAGGTAGAAGATGGCGCCCGGGTACTCACGCAGCAGGATCTCCGCCGCCCCCGCGCCCCCCAGCATCCCCAGAAGGCACCGCACCAGAAGTACCATGCAGCTGGTGAGCACCCCGGTGTCCGGTTTCCGGCTGTCCTGCATCAGGGTCACCAGCAGCACCGGGTAGAGCACCACCGCCCCTGATACCCGGAAGTTGTCCACCCACACGTTGACGAACAGCTCGGCGCTCAGCGCCGTGGCCAGGGCGGTGAGCAGACGCCGCTCCCACCGGGCGGCCCGCCTCCGCAGGCGGCGCTTCTCCTGCTCCATGCCGGATCCCTCCCTCTCGTCTGTTTGGCTAAATTATATCACGTTTTTCTCCGGCCTCCCATAGAAATATGAAAAAATTCTATGGATGCCGCTGAAAAAAGGGTAAGACAAGGCCGGGGCCTCCGTGAAAGCCCCGGCCTTTTGCATGGTCTCCTGTCTTTTATTCTTTATAAAAACAGCCAGGCGCACCAGACGCCGGAGGCCAGCAGGGCCCCCGCCGCCCCCCAGAAGGGACCGGCCAGCCCGGCGAACCGGCCCAGCCTCCGGTCCCAGGCCCGGCTCCCTTTCAAATATCCGTCCGCCGCCTGCCTGGCCTGGCGGAGCACCTGGTCGGCGCTGACCCCCTCCCGGGCCAGCGCCTCCTCCTTCACGATGAAGATCGCCTCTTCAAACAGCTTTGGGTCGGGGGATTTGACCAGGATGACCTGGCGGGTGATGCCCTTTACCATGTATGTCACGTCCTTTCTAGGAGCTGCGGCGCGCCCTGCTCCCATGATCTGCTGTTATTCTGTCCCGCCTGTCCCCGGGATATTCCAGCTTTTCCCCTGTGCCGGGCCGGAGGAGGAAAAGAGGCCGGGGCGGCCTGGACTCCTCTTGTCCCTATGGTCAAACTGTGATACAATATCCCGGTTCCCAGGCGGCGGACGCCCGGGACCAGATCGGAAGCAAAGAGGAATATGCTATGATTCGCTACGACGCAGGAGAATTTGACATCGCAGTCATCGGTGCGGGCCATGCGGGCATCGAGGCTGCCTTGGCTGCCGCGCGGATGGGGCTGCGCACCCTGTGCTTTACTGTCAACTTAGATGCAGTGGGTAATATGCCCTGCAACCCGGCCATCGGCGGCACTGGAAAAGGTCACTTGGTCCGGGAACTGGACGCCCTCGGTGGTGAGATGGGCCGGGCCGCTGACCGGGCCTGTATCCAGTACCGCATTCTGAACCGAGGGAAGGGGCCCGCTGTGTGGTCTTTGCGGGCCCAGGCGGATCGGCGGGAGTACCAGAAGGTGATGAAACACACCCTAGAACTTCAGGAAAACCTGTGGGTAAAGCAGGCCGAGGTGGTGGAGATCCTCACGGAAGGCGGTGGAGTGTCCGGCGTGGTCACCCACACTGGAGCTGTTTATCGTGTGAAGGCGGCTGTCGTGGCCACCGGCACCTATCTGGGGGGACGCACCATCGTGGGCGAGGTGGTCCGGGACTCCGGGCCAGACGGCCTGGCTGCCGCCCTGCCCCTGACCCGGTGCCTGGTGGATCTGGGTCTGTCCATCCGCCGCTTCAAGACGGGGACGCCCCCCCGGGTAAACGCCCGTAGCGTGGATTTCTCCAAACTGGAGGTCCAGCCGGGGGGACGAGGACGCCCAGCCCTTCTCCTTTTCTACCCGGGAGCAGCCGGCCAACCGGGCTGTGTGCTGGCTCACCTCCACCACGCCAGAGACCCACGCCGTCATCCGGGCCAATCTGGACCGCTCCCCCCTGTTCTCCGGGGTCATCGAGGGGGTGGGGCCCCGGTACTGCCCCTCCATTGAGGACAAGGTGGTCCGCTTTGCCGACAAGGAGCGGCATCTGCTGTTTGTCGAGCCTATGGGCCTGGATACAGAGGAGCTGTACATCCAGGGGTTCTCCTCCTCCCTTCCGGAGGAGGTGCAGATGAAGATGCTCCACACCATTCCCGGGCTGGAGCGGGCGGAAATGACCCGGTGCGCCTATGCCATCGAGTACGACTGCGTGGACCCCACCGAGCTGGAGCCCACCCTGGAGACGAAGAAGATCGCCGGACTGTACGGGGCAGGGCAGTTCAACGGCTCCTCCGGCTATGAGGAGGCCGCCGCCCAGGGTTTCATTGCCGGTGTGAACGCCGCGTTGAAACTCCAGGGGAAGGAGCCTCTGATCCTCCGCCGGGACCAGGGGTATATTGGGGTGCTCATCGACGACCTGGTCACCAAGGGGACCAATGAGCCCTACCGGATGATGACCTCCCGGACGGAGTACCGCCTGCTCCACCGTCAGGACAATGCGGACCAGCGGCTGACCGCCATCGGCTGCAAACTGGGGCTGGTACCCCAGGCACAGCTGGAGGCGGTGGAGGCCAAATATGCCGCGGTGGACCGGGAGTGCAGGCGGCTGGAGCACGCCGGCGTGGCCCCCAGCCCCGCGCTGGAGGAGTTCCTCCGCAGCCGCGGAGAGCCCGCCGCTCCCAACGGGGCCCGGCTGGCCGACCTGCTCCGACGCCCCCCCATTCGGTACAGGGAGCTGGCCGCCCTGGATCCGGCCCGGCCGGAGCTCCCGCCGGCCGTGCAGGAGGCGGTGGAGATCACCGTGAAATATCAGGGCTATATCAGCCGCCAGCTCCGCCAGGTGGAAGAGATGAAGCGGCTGGAGCGCACCCCGCTCCCGGAGGGGCTGGAGTACAGCGTCATCCAGGGCCTGCGGCTGGAGGCCCGGCAGAAGCTGGACCGCATTCGGCCCCAAAACCTGGGACAGGCCAGCCGGGTATCCGGGGTGTCCCCGGCGGATGTGGCGGTGCTGATGGTGTATTTGAAGCAAAATGGCGGCGGTTGATCTGTGAGGACGATCTATGGATGTTTTTATGCTGTATCACATATATGAGCAAAAAGATGACTTTGGCGTCCATGTCGAGGAAAAACTGATCGGTATTTTTTCCTCAGAGGCCAATGCACAGGGAGCGATCGAACATTTAAAAGATAAGGAAGGATTTCGGGATCGCCCCCTGAGTTGTTTTGAGATCCATAAGACAACGGTGGACCGGATCAGCTGGGAAGATGGATTTGCTGCGGTCCGCTGGAAGGAATCGGAGTGATGTGCCCCATGAATCTGCGACAAGTCAAAGGAAATACCTGGGTGCTGGAGGGGCTGGAGTTTATCCCCCTCTACCGGCTGGACGGCGGCCGCTGCGTCCTGCTGGACACCGGACTGGCTCAGGAGCGGGAGGAGCTGGAGCAGGCCCTGCTGGACCACGGCCTCACTCCGGCGGGCATCCTGTGCTCCCACGCTCATGTGGACCACGGGGGGAACAACCGCTATTTTCAGGAGAAATACCACATCCCCGTGGCCCTCACCTCCCGGGAGGCTGGGATGTGCGCCAGCCTGCTGAGCCTGAAGTGCTATTTTCTGCTCCTCTCCCCGGACATGGTGGAGCAGGACGCCGCCGGACTGGTCCATACGCCGGACGTGCTCATCCCAGATGGGGACGGCCCCTTCTCCTTCGCCGGGGCGGAGTTCCAGATCCTCCAGACCCCGGGACACTCCGTTGGGCATATTTCCACCCTCACCCCGGACAGGGTGTGCTATGTGGGGGACGCCCTTCTCTCCAGGGAGCAGCTGGACGCCAAGCTGCCCTACTGCCTGTCCCACCGGATGGGGATGGAGAGCCGGGAGAAGCTGCGGGGGCTGGACTGTGACCTTGTAGTTATGGCTCACCGGGGGATCGCCCGGCGGGAGGAGCTGGAAGGGCTTATCGACGCCAACCAGGCCCTGGCCCTGCGGCGGGCCGGGGAGATCCTGGCCCTGATCGACCGGCCCATGGCCGCCAGCGACATCGTCCGCCGGGTCTGCCTGTTCTACAAGCTGCTCTCCGGAAAGCCCCGCCGCGCTCTGCGGTTCGAGCGGAACATCCGCTTTTTCATCGAGTTCCTGGTGGACCGGGGGGACCTGGTCATGGAGACCCAGGACGGCGTCACGGTCTACCGTCCCGCCCGCTGAAACGGTGGAAACGTGGCAGAGGCGCGTTTTTTGACAAGCTGCGCAGAGCGGCTCCCCGGGGGGAGCCGCTCTGCATTTCTGTTTGGGAAGAATTAGCGCTGGGCTACATCAGGATCCGCCGCAGCACCGGGGTCCGGGACAGGAGCCAGGCGGCCAGCAGAGAGAGCAGCAGGGTGGCGGGGAGCTGAAGCAGCAGGCACTGTCCCGGCGTCCAGTCCGTCCCGGTCAGCCGGGCAGTCCCGGCCAGGATCAGGGGGTGGGCCCAGTAGACGCCGAATACTAGGGGGGAGAGCCGGGCCCAGAGGGGGGCGGCGGGGACCGGGCGGCGCTCATAGCGGGCCCGGAGCCAGACGAACAGGGCGGCGGCGCACAGGTAGTGGCTCAGGCGGTAGCCGCTGGCAGAGGGGAGGGGGACCCCCGCCGGAGAGGCGCAGGCCCAGTTGGCCCACACGTCCCAGGCCCAGCCCAGCACGCCGCCCAGATAGATCAGAGGGCGCAGAGTGGGGCGGGGCGGCTGGCTTCCCAGCAGCCAGCCCAGCAGGAAGTATCCCGTCAGGCCCTCCAGCATGGCGGGGATGGGGCGGACCGGGATGGGGGAGAGCCCCTCCAGCAGGGGGAGCAGGGTGGTGGGCAGCAGGATGATCCCAATGAGGACCAGCACCTCGCGCCCGCTGGCGTGGTCCACGATCCGTTTCAGGAAGGGGGCGAGCAGATAGAGCCCCACCAGCAGATAGATGAACCAGATGTGGTAATAACAGCCACGGTCCAGCAGGCTCCCCAGATATTCCAGAAGGGAGAAGGGGCGGTGGGTGCCCCAGCTATCCGCCAGGGCATAGATCAGGTTCCACAGGACCAGGGGGACCACCAGGCGGGGGAGGCGGCGGCGGTAGAAGGGTCCCACCTGAAGGGTGCGGGAGTCCCGCAGGATCAGGAAGCCGCTGAGCATAAAAAAGAGGGGGACGCCGGTGCGGCTGAAGGGGTCCAGCAGCAGGCAGAAGTACCAGGCGGGCGTCCCTAACAGGGACGGGTCAGAGAGCAGGGGGGCGGCGGCATGGAGGGTGACCACCATCAGGATGGCCAGGCAGCGGAGCAGGTCCAGCTCAGCCATCCGCCGGGGTGGGCCGGAGGGGGAGGTCAGGAGACGGTCCATGGACAGTTCCTCCTTTTGGAAGCTTGTGCCCCCATTATAGCGCACCTCCGGTGGAAAAGCAAAGGGCGGGATGGCACAGGTTGACGGGAGGGAAAGTTTTTCTTATAATGATGTTTACTGAATAAACCGTAAATCGGTTTATTCCCGCGGCGTCAGCCGGGCAATTCCATAAAAACGGCTCGGAGGGGCTTTTTTATGGAGTTCAGACCGTGTTACAATACGAAGTTCCATTGGAACGCAAAGCGTTCCAGTGGAAGGTGCAGGAATTTTGGGGTGTATTGCCCGAAACCCTTGCACTTGAACAAAGCCAATTTGCCTGATAAGACTTGGCTTTCAATGCTTGTGGATTTGTTCAGTACGCATTATAATGGAGAAAAACGAGGACCGGGAGGCGGCGTGGAATGAGCCGGGAAAAAATACTGTCCCTTCTGCTGGAACAGGGGGATTCTTATGTGTCAGGAGAGGCCATGAGCCGGACGCTGGGCATCAGCCGGGCGGCGGTGTGGAAGGCCATTGAGGCCCTGCGGCAGGAGGGGTATGAGATCCAGTCCGCCACCAAGCGGGGCTATCGGCTGGAGCGTGCCCCTGACCGGGTCCGGGAGGGGGAACTGGCCGGACCGCTGTCGGGCTGCCATGTGGGAAGCCGGCTGATATGCCTGGATGTCATCGACTCCACCAATACGGAGGCCAAGCGCCAGGCCATGGCCGGGGCCTCCGATGGGCTGGTCATCCTCAGTGAAGAGCAGACCGGCGGCCGGGGGCGTCTGGGCCGCTCCTTCCAGTCTCCCCGTGGCACGGGGCTGTACCTCTCCGCCCTGCTGCGGCCCTCCCTCCCGCCCCAGGAGGTGGTGGACTTCACCGCCTGGGTGGCGGTGGCGGTGTGCGACGGCATCCAGGCGGCCTGCGGTGTGCGGCCCAGGATCAAGTGGACCAACGACATCGTGCTGGGAGGGCGGAAGCTGTGCGGCATCCTCACAGAGCTGGGCCTGGAGGGCGAGAGCAACGCCCTGGACTACCTCATCACCGGCATTGGTGTGAATGTGAACCAGCGGACGGAGGATTTTCTTCCAGAGGTGCGTCCCATCGCCGTCTCGCTGGCCCAGGAGCTGGGCCGTCCGGTGCGCCGGGCGGAGCTGGCGGTGGAGATCATTCGGGCACTGGACCGGATGTACGCCGGATTTCCGGACAACAAAGCGGAGTATCTGGCCCGGTACCGGGCGGACTGCCTGACCCCGGGCAACCAGGTGCAGCTGATCACCCCCGTCTCCCGGGAGGAGGCCTTTGCCCTGGAGATCGACGACCAGTTCCGGCTGGTGGTGGAGTATCCGGACGGCCGGCGGGCCGCCCTGTCCGCCGGCGAGGTGTCCGTCCGGGGAATGTATGGCTATGTGTGAGGCCGGAGGAATGTGGAACAGGGGATAAAATGGATAAAAACACATGGAAATTCATGTGTTTTTCCATTGAATCTCCCATTTTGCACAGATTTTCCCTGTAAGATTGACAAAAAGATCCCAACATTATAGAATAGCCGTGGCATGATCCAGAGGCGCGGAGCGCAAAAGTACCCGGATACCGTTTGGGGAAAGGGCAATCCGCCGAAGGTGGGGAGAAAGAACCTCTCCGCCTGGGCTTGCGCTGAAGAAGCGCAAGACTGTTTTTTCCGGACGCCATCCGGGGAAAAGGCGCTGTTCATGCTGGGCGAAAGACAAGGACAACCGCTGGAGGCTGCCGCCGCCGGCGGAGCGGGGTCCCGGAGCCTTTTGCTCCGGGACCTTTTTCATTGCCCGAATACAGTGCCCGCGGGAGCGGGAACAGATCTGGAGGAATCGAACATGGTATTTGGATTGCTGAAAGACATCAAAAACGGGGAGTACCGCACCATTGCCACCCCGGCGGAAATCGCCACCATTGTGGCGGACGGACACACCGCCCTGGTGCAGAGGGGCGCGGGAGAGAAGGCTGGCTTCGAGGATCAGGAGTATGAGAAGGCCGGGGCGCGCCTGGTGGACACCATGGAGGACATCTACGGCCAGGCCGACTTTGTCACCAAGGTGAAGGAGCTGGAGCCCTGTGAATTCCCGCTGCTGCGGAAGGGACAGATCATCTTCACCTGCATCCATCCCGCCGCCCACCCCCAGGAGGTCCAGGCCATCCTGGACAGCGGCTGCATCGCCTTCACCGCGGAGGACTGCCACCGGTACGGCTCCCCCAACTGTGAGGCCGCCGGCAAGCAGGGCGCCCTGATGGGCCTGGAGTCCATGCTGTCCATCAACGGCGGCAAGGGCAAGTTCGTCAGCGGACTGGGCGGCGCGCCAGCCATGAGGGTGCTGATTCTGGGCGGCGGCACGGTGGGCCAGGCCGCTCTGTCCGTCCTGTATGCCTTGGGGGCCAGGGTCACGGTCATGGACATCAACATCGGGATCCTGCGCACGCTGAAGCGGCAGTACCAGGAGCACATCGACACCATGCTGTGTACCAAGGAGAACATCGCCCAGCTGCTGCCGGATACGGATATGGTGCTCAACTGCGTCAAATGGCCCAAGGGCTGCAACGACTTCCTCATCGACCGGTCCATGCTGAAGCTGATGGGGAAGGGCTCTGTCATCGTGGACATCAGCAATGATGACAACGGGGCCATCGAGTCCTTCCATGAGACCACCCATGAGAATCCCCGCTATATTGAGGAGGGCGTGGTCCACTACTGTGTCAGCAACATCCCTGGCGCCATCGCCAACTCCACCTCCATTGCCTACGCCGCCTCTGTCATCCCCCACTTCCGGGCTATTCTGAACCACGGCGTGGCCGAGGCCTGCGTGCGAGACGGCTTCCTCCGCCGGGCCCTCACCGCCTACCGGGGCTACCTCACCCATGAGGAGACCAGCGCCCTCCAGGGCCGCCCCTGGGTGCGCCCGGAGGACATCCTGGGTATCGCGGACCGGCAGCTGGACCCCGCGCCTCCCGCCACCGTCACCCGCTCGGACAACTATCTGCCCCTGGAGCAGGTGAAGCTGTGACCCCTCCGGCCCGGGCGGATCGTTGTGTGTGTGACTCCGCCCGGGCGTCCTGAACGAAAGAGAGGAGACATTTATGGAAGAATTGGCAAGCCTGGGGTTCATCTCTGTGATCCCCGCAATCCTGGCGATCGTACTGTCCTTTGCGACCAAGAACACCATTGTGGCCCTGGCCATCGCCTGTATCACCGGCACGACCCTGACCGGCCTGGCCCAGGGTACGAACCTGCTGGAGACCCTTCTGCTGGGCTTCCCCACGCTGCTGAAGGAGAATCTGGGCAATACCAGCTTCTCCTGGGTCATGCTGCTGAACACCTTCATCGGCATCCTAGTGGCCTATTTCCAAAAGACCGGCGCCATCCAGGGTTTCTCCCAATGGGTCCATGACAAGCACCTCAGCCGCAGAGGGGCCCAGCTGGCGGCCTGGGTGCTGGGGATGTTCGTTTATTTCAGCGACTCCTTCAGCCCCCTGTTTGTGGGCTGCACCATGCGCAGCATCACGGACAAGGCCCGGATCTCCCGGGAGAAGCTGGCCTACATCGCCGACTCCACCTCCGCGCCGGTGAGCGTGCTGGTCCCCATCACTGGCTGGGCAGCCTATCTCAGCGGTCTGGCGGTGGGGGTGGGTTGCATCGCCACCCAGGAGGAAGGCTCCGCCTTGTTCCTGCGGGCCATTCCCTTCAACTTTTATCCCATCTTCGCGGTGATCCTGGTGGGGCTGATCGGCTCCGGCATCGTGAAGGACTATGGTCCCATGAAGCGGGCGGAGCAGCGGGCCATGGAGACCGGCAAGGTGCTGGCTGACGGTGCACAGCCCCTGGTGGGCAAGGAGCTGACCGGCATGGAGCCCTACCCAGGCTTCAAGCCCCGGGTGTTCCTCAACTTCCTTCTGCCCGTTCTGATGATCGTGACGGTGGCGGTGAGTACTTATGTGGTCTATAAGTCCGCCAAGACCATGGAGGCCTTCCTGCTGGTGGTCATCTTTATGACGGTGAGCATGATGCTCCAGGGCATCCCCTTTAAGGAGGTCATGGACACCCTGACCAACGGCATTAAAGGCGCGCTGCCCGCCGTGATCCTGCTGGCCCTGGCCTATTCGGTGAACGGCCTGTCGCAGACCATGGGCACGGCCAACTACATCATTTCCCTCACCCAGGGGCTGCTGACCCCCCATCTGCTGCCCTGCGTCATTTTCATGGTGGCGGCGGTGATGGCCTTTGCCACCGGCTCCTCCTGGGGGACCTTCGCAATCTGTATGCCCATCGCCCTGCCCCTGGCCTTCAGCATGAGCGGCGGTGAGGTGACCCAGCTGGTGGTGGCGGTGTTTGCCGCGGTGGCTGGCGGCGGCGTGTTCGGGGACCACTGCTCCCCCCTGTCCGATACCACCATCCTATCCTCCATGGGCTCCGCCTCGGACCACCTGGACCATGTGCGCACCCAGCTGCCCTACGCCCTGACCTGCGGCGCACTGGCGGCGGCGGCCTATCTGGTCCTGGGCTTTGTGATTGGTTAAGGAGAGAGCTCAGCCATAGCCGCACAGGATCAAAAAAGCGTTCCTGCCCCATGGGCAGGGACGCTTCAGTCTGTCGAAAAAGTCCAGCAGAAGCTGGGCTTTTTCATTTATATGAGGGAAAATGAGGAGGAGGGAGTGATGGGGGATGCTGGAACATTGGGAAATGGAATGAGATGTGATAGAAATCGTAGGGATAGACAGCTCAGTACCGCAAGGACAGCTGCTGTGAAAGTGATCCCAAGATTTGTGACTGTCCCAACCGCCATCTGTGCACCCATTCCAAAGACTGCGTAAAGACCGTACAGAGGCATATCTGGAAAGGCTGTGAGGAGTTGGCGGACAACGTCCGCTATACGCCGGAGTACGGGGAACTGTACAAACGGCGGAAGGAAACCGTTGAATGGGTCTTTGCTGATGCCAAGGAAAAACACGCCATGCGTGATACCCCCCAGTACAGAGGCTTGGCCCAGATAACAAACTGGGTGAAGCTTAAATTTGCTGCTATGAATCTGAAAAAACTGGCCACTTGGCTATGGATGGAGAAGCTTGATCCGTTCGTCCTGATCCTGCTTTGGCCTATATACGCCAGGAAGGGTAGACCGGGCTTCTTGACAGCCTGAGGGCGGGGCTTGTGCCCCGCCCTTCTCTGTTGTATAATGAGGATAATATCAGAAAACAGGAACAGAGAGCATGAAAAATGGAGGAAGATCATAAATGAGTTATGCCGATCAGGTTTTTATTGAGAATTGCAGAGCGATCCTGAGCAGGGGCGTCTGGGACACGGACCGGGAGGTCCGGCCCCGCTGGGAGGATGGGACGCCCGCCCACACGGTGAAGCTCTTTGGGGTAGTCAACCGCTATGACCTGCGGGAGGAGTTCCCGGTCATCACCGTGCGGAAGCAGTATCTGAGATCCGCGGTGGACGAGCTGCTGTGGATCTGGCAGAAGAAGTCCAACAATGTCCATGACCTGAACAGCCATATCTGGGACGCCTGGGCGGATGAGACGGGCTCCATCGGAAAGGCATACGGCTATCAGCTGGGGGTGAAGCACCACTATCCCCAGGGGGACATGGACCAGGTGGACAAGGTGCTGTGGGATCTGAAGCACGACCCCGCCTCCCGCCGGATCCTCACCAGCCTGTACAACCACCACGACCTGAGCGAGATGGCCCTGTACCCCTGCGCCTACTCCATGACATTCAATGTCAGTGGGAACACCCTGAACGGGATCCTGAACCAGAGATCTCAGGATATGCTCACTGCCAACGGCTGGAATGTGATGCAGTATGCGGTGCTGCTTCACATGATGGCCCAGGTGTCCGGTCTGGAGGCGGGGGAGCTGATCCATGTCATCGCGGATGCCCACATCTATGACCGCCATGTCCCCATTGTGGAGGAGCTGATTGCCCGGACGCCCTATGACGCGCCAGCATTCTGGATGGACCGGAGCGTCACGGACTTCTATGCCTTCACCCGGGACAGCTTCCGGCTGGAGGGCTATCAGGCCCATCTGCTGGAGGCGAAGATCCCGGTGGCTGTTTGAATTAGGAATTAGGAATTAGGAATTTGCGCCCATGCGGGAGACGGAGCGAGGAGAGAACGCCATGAATGTGATCGTAGCAGTGGACGAAAATTGGGGCATCGGAAAGGACGGGGACCAGCTGGTGTATCTGTCCCAGGACCTGAAGCGGTTCAAGGCGCTGACCACCGGCCATCCGGTGATCCTGGGCCGCAAAACGCTGGCCACCTTTCCCGGCGGCCGCCCGCTGAAGGGGCGGAGAAATCTGATCCTGTCCCGGGACCCGGCCTTTGCCCAGGAGGGTGCGGAGGTATTTCGGGATCTGGAGGCGTTGCGGTCCGCTGTATCGGAGGACGCCTTTGTTATCGGCGGCGCCTCGGTATACGAGCAGCTGCTGCCCTGGTGCGATACGGCGTACGTCACCAGGATCCACGCCGCCTTTCCGGCGGACGTCGTGTTCCCCAATCTGGACCGGGATCCCGATTGGGAACTGGCGGAGGAGGAGCCGCCCCTGGAGCAGGATGGCCTGTTCTTCCACTATGTGCGCTACCGGCGGATACGTTGACGGTCGCCCCGGCGAGTGGGGAGACATCATAACTATGAGCGGAGAAACTTGCTTCAGAAAAAACACCGTGCGGCCAGCGTTTGTAGACGCTGGCCGCACGGTATTTCAAAATATGGCCTGTTTTTTGAGATTTTCCAGTGCTTCCGGGCGGTTTGACAGGATCGCGCCCACCGTTGGACAGGTCTCCAGCTCCGGGCAGTTGCCGCAAGTGGCGGCGCCCCGCTTTAAGGCGCACTGGCGGATGCCGCAGAGATGGTCACAGAATACGGTTTTGACCCCCTCGGTGCGGCAGCCCTGGCAGTTGATATGTTCTGGCAGGATGGGGGCGTTGTTCAATTCAGCCCACAGTTTTGCGGTCCTTTCCCGCAGGGCCTGGTCGTTATGGAGCGTTGCAAGGTATGCGTCGCATGCGGCACAGTTCAGCCCGCAGTAAGCGATCAGATCATCCATGGCTGTATCCTCCTGAACTATTTGGTGATTCCGTTCTGCTGCCATTCGGAGCGTATGAAACGGTGGGGCTCAGCCGCCCAGATGCAGGCCGCCCTGACTGGAGAGGCCGTCCTTGGCCAGCATCCGCTCCAGCACCTCCACGTCGGTGGTGATGTCCAGCGCATCCCCCTGGAACAGCTGGTCCAGCTGCTTCTCAAAGCCCTCTACCACCTTGTCCATCATATTTTCGATGCGCTCCATGGCGGCGGAGATGTTCTGGCCATCCACCTCCTGATCCTCCAGCTGGGCATAGGAACGGAGGATCTTCAGGGTGGTGGGGAGGTAATAGCTCAAAAAGCTGTGGAGCTGCGGCGATTTCTGAGGATGGCTGCGCTGGTACTCAAACACCTTGGCGGTGATGACGCCGATGCGGTCGATCTGCTGGCTGAGCTTGGGATTGTCGATCTGGTCGTTGATGGTGCGGATCTCTTGAAGCACAGCGCCCTGGGGATCCTCCTCGGGGGGAGCCTCTTTGGGAGGTTCAGGCTGCGCGGGGGGAGGATCGGACAGCCCCTCGCCGGAGAGCACCAGGCGGTCGTTTCCATAGTCCAGATAGCCCATGGGGAAGAGACCGTCATCCAGCATATCGGACAGCTCATCCCGAACCTTGGCAGGGGCGGTTCCCAGCGCGGCGGAGAGGGCGCTGACCGAGATCACAGTGCGGGAGCCCAGCATAGCCAGATATTTCCGGCAGCGCCGGACCTTGTTCCGCTTCCGCAGGCCGACCCACAGACAGCCCAGGCTGCCAAAGAAGAAGCATAGGAAGGGAAGCGTGGCCTCCAGATACCAGGCCACATCTGGGAGCATCCACAGACTGCCGGCCAGGGCGGAGACAGAGGTGAAGCCGAAGATCAGGCTCAGGATCCCGCCCACCACGGTGAGGCGCCTAGCCTGGACGGACAGCCGGGTGAGGACCTGAACGGAGACGGGGGCCGAAGGCGTCTGATTCTGGGCGGCCCCGTTCTGGACCGTGCGGGCCCCCACTGAGCCGTGTTGCTGGGTATAGTAGGGGTGCTGTCCCCGGACGTTGGGCTTTTTGCGGCCTCCGCCGAGCACCTTGACAACGATCATCAGGATGCCCACAGGGGGGAAGAAGAACAGGCAGAGGACTGCGGCGAGCCAGAAACCACGGTCGCCGGAGCCCCGGTTCCGGCGGGACGGGCTGCCGGATGCGCTGTTTTGATAGGAATGCTGCTCCATAATTATTGACCTCCAGCCGAACAGAATGAAAACTCAAGATAAGAATATCATATCAGAGAGAAGCAAAAAAGAGATTGAGTTTCTCTTAAAATTCCATGAAGAAACTCCGGGAGGCACGCCCTCCCCCGGGCTGCGTGAGACGATTATACCGCATGAAAGCGGAAAAGTAAACGCTTCTCCCGGAAAATTCAGCGGACTGTAACTGTTCTGTAATTGTAAGGGAGGAACGCCGATGCTATAATAATGTCTGCTGAATCGACCGGAAATCGGCTGATCCGCGCGGAGGCAGCCGCGCAGCTTCATAAAACGGCTCAAAGGGACCGATTTATGGAGTTCGGACCTTGCTGCAACGCGTCGTGCCGCGGGAATACTCTGTGTTCCCGTGGAGGGTGAAAAGGGTTTGGACTGGGTGGCCCAAAACGCTTGCAGGGGAACAGATCCAATTTGCCTGATCAGACCTGGCGTTCCATGCTTGTGGCTTGGATCCGTACGCATTTATAATAGCACCTGGTACATAGAGACGCTTCAGGCCGGGACCGGCCGAACATGGAGCGGTACATCACTGCCGGCGGCGCGGGGCCTTGTCGGTTCGGGCGTACCGGTGTGGAGGAGCTGGATTATGGGAAAACGAGAGCTTGCCAGAGAGCCTTCGGGCGAGCAGGGCAGGAAGAAAAACAAAAAAATATGGGTCATCTCAGGAACTGCCGCGGCAGTGCTGCTGGGAGGCTACCTGGGGCTGTGTGCCTGGGTGAACGGGACCGACCGGATCCTTCCCAATGTATCGGTGGCCGGCCTGGATGTGTCCGGCATGACCGTGGAGGAGGCACAGACCGCCCTGGACCGGGCCATGGAGGAGTACGGCGGCCAGATCATTGGCCTGGTGTCCTATGACGGTCAGCTGTGGTCCATTGCGGCGGATAAGATGGGATATGGCTGGTCCTTTCCGGCCGAGGCCGCGGGCGCGGTGGGCCGGGAAAACTTCCTCACCGGCGGCGGCGTCTATCTGACCCAGCTGCTGGGCCGGGAGCACCGGATCTCCGCCCCGAGATGGGACTGCACGGCCCTGGATGAGACCGTGGACCGGGTGGAGGCCGAGACAGGGGGCAGCGTGACCGAGGCGTCCTATCAGCTGGAGGGCGATGCCCTGGTGATGACAAAGGGCAGGACCGGCCAGGCCATCGACCGCGGCCAGGTCCGGGACAGCCTCTGGTCCGCGGTGGAGGAGGCCATGGAGCAGAAGTTCGGCGGCGCGGAAGGGGCCGTGGAGGTGGAAAATCCTCTCATGCCCCAGGAGACACCGCCCCAGGAGCCGGACTTCCAGGCCATCCACGGCGCGGTGGCGGTGGAGCCCCAGAGCGCCCAGTACGACCGGGAGACCGGGGCGGTCACCGACCATGTGGTGGGCGTGGACTTTGATGTGGAGGCGCTGAAGGCCGCCTATGAGCAGGCGGGAGAGGGGGAGACCTTCTCCATCCCGGTGACCCTGACCCAGCCGGAGGAGACGAAGCAGAGCCTGGAGGCCAAGCTGTTCCGGGATCTGCTGGGGGAGGGGACCACCAATGTGGGCGGCTCCTCCAGCCGGAAGCACAATGTAAAGCTCTCGGCTCAGGCCTGCAACGGGGTGATCCTGATGCCCGGGGAGGTGTTCTCCTATAACAACACCACCGGCAGCCGGTCTGCCTCCAAGGGCTATCTGGCCGCGCCGGTGTACTCCGGCGACGCTTCGGTGGACGAGGTGGGCGGCGGCATCTGCCAGACCTCCTCCACCATCTACTACGCGGTGCTCCATACAAACCTGAAGATCGTGGAGCGCCGGGCCCACCGCTTCAACACCGGCTATGTGCCGGAGGGCATGGACGCCACGGTGTACTATGGTCAGACGGACTTCCGCTTTGAGAACAGCACGGACTACCCCATCAAGATCGTTACCTCCAGCTATGACCAGGGGGGCAAGCGGAAGCTGAACGTCAAGATCTATGGGACCAATGTGGACGGCGTCCGGGCCGAGCCCAAGAGCACGGTCTATGAGACAGTGACTCCCACCACCCAGTATAAGGCGGATGAATCCATCCCCCGGGGGACCACAAAGGTGGACAGCAAGCAGAACCCCTACACCGGAAAGTCGGCCCAGACCTACCGGTATGTCTATGACCGGGACGGGAACCTGCTGGAAAAGCAGGATATGGGGAAGAGCGTGTACAAAATGCGGCCCAAGACCATCCTGTATAACCCCGCCGACGGAGACCCCGCCACCTGGCCCAATGGCGTCCCGCCGGTCCCGGAGGTCCCTCCGGCGGAGACCGTACCGGAGACGCCTGCGGAAAACGCGGGGGCAGAGACGCCGCTGGAGGATCCGGGGACAGAGGCCCCGGCAGGGTCCGGCGGCGGACAGGAGCTCCCTCCCGCGGAGGAGCCTCCGGCCCAGGATCTGGCGGTGGACGATCCGGCTCAGGCCGTTTGACACGCAAAGAAGGTGACAAGGTATGTTTCAGGGATTTTCCCAGGAGGCGGTGGACTTTTTGTGGGGCATCCGCTTCAACAATGAGCGCGGCTGGTTTGAGGCCCGCAAGGAGGAGTACCTGACCCTGGTGGCCGGCCCCATGCGGGAGCTGGGGGAACAGGTCCACGCCGCGGTGGAGGAGGAGTTTCCCAAACTCGGGCTGAACCTCCACGTCTCCCGGATCTATCGTGACGCCCGGCGGCTCCACGGGCGCGGCCCCTATAAGGACCACTTGTGGTTCACTCTGCGGCGGCCAAAGGAGGAGTGGGTCAGCCAGCCGGCGTTCTATTTTGAGCTGGCCCCGGAGTATTACAGCATGGGGATGGGCTGGTACGACGCCACGCCCCTGACCATGGCCAAGCTGCGGGCCCGGATCGACCGGGACCCCAAGCCCCTGGAGCGGCTGGCCCGCCGGCTGGAAAGGTCGGAGTTCCGGCTGGAGGGGGCGGAGTACAAGCGGACCAAGGGGGACCCGGGCGGGCTGCTGGCCCCCTGGTACAACCGGAAGAGCATCGCTATCTCCCGGGATGAGAACTGCGGCGGCCTTCTCTTTCAGCCGGAGCTGGCGGAGCAGGTGATCCAGGGCTTCCGCTTTTTGAAGCCCTATTATGAGTACCTCTTTTCCCTGGCGGGGGATCCCACGCCGGAGGGAATGTGACAGGGAAACAAGACAAAGAACGGAAACGGGCGTCCCGGCTGGGACGCCCGTTTTGTGTTATGTTGTAAGGAGATGGTCCAGCAGCTCCCGCACCTCCAGAAGAGAGGTGCAGCGCCGGAACAGCAGACGCTCCAGCTCCGGGGCGGGCGGGATCAGGTCGGGGATCATGACCACCGGCATCCCGGCGGCGTGGGCGGAGAGGATCCCGTTGCGGGAGTCCTCGATGGCCAGCGTGCGGGACGGAGCGGTCCCCAGGGCTTGGCAGGCCAGCTGATAGATCTCCGGGTCCGGCTTGCTGTGCTCCACCTGGTCGCCGGTGACCACGGCGGAGAAGCAGGGCCCCAGACCGGTCATCTCCATGCGCCGATGGGTGCGCTCCCGATTGGTGGAGGTGGCCAGGGCAGCTGGAATACCGCGGGCGGTCAGAAACTCCAGGATCTCCCGGACGCCCGGCTTGAGCGGGACGCCCTCCTGCTCCATCCGCGCCTGAGAGCGGGCGGAGCAGGTGAGCAGAAAGGTCTCCCGGGGAAAATCCGGCCCAAACAGGTCCAGCATCTTTTGGAGGATGTCGGCCCGGTTCTGCCCCACGAATTCTAAATAGGCCCGCCCTACCTGGGGCCAGTTCAGCTCCGTGCTGACGGCGTTCCAGGTCTCCTGGGACAGGCGCTCCGTGTCGAACAGGACCCCGTCCACGTCAAAGACCACGCCCTCCAGGTCGAAGCGGCTCATACCTTACCGATGTCCGTGCGGAAGTGCATATCCTGGAAGGCGATGGGCTTGCAGGCGGCGTAGGCCGTTTCAATGGCCTTCTCCAGGCTGCCGCCCACGGCGGTGACGCCCAGCACCCGGCCGCCTGCGGTGAGGATCCGGCCGTTCCCGTCACCCTTGGTGCCCGCATGGAACACGGTGGCCAGCTTGCCGGCCTCCTCCAGACCAGAGATGGGGTAGCCGCTCTGATACTGAACTGGGTAGCCGCCAGAGGCCAGGACGATGCAGCAGGCTGCGCCTGCCTTCCACCGGATCTCCAGCTGATCCAGGGTACCGTTGACGCAGGCCTGGAAAATATCCATCAGGTCGGTGTCCAGCATGGACAGGATGGGCTGGGTTTCCGGGTCGCCGAAGCGGGCGTTGTATTCCACCACCTTGGGGCCGTCCTGGGTGAGCATCAGACCGAAGTAGAGCACACCCTGGAAGGGGCGTCCCTCCGCCTGCATGGCCTTCACCGTGGGCAGGAAGATCTTTTCCATGCACTCCGCGGCGATGGCGGGGGTGTAGTTGGGGGAGGGGCAGAAGGCGCCCATACCGCCGGTGTTGGGGCCCTGATTGCCGTCATAGGCCCGCTTGTGGTCCTGGGAGGACAGCATGGGGACCAGGTGCTCCCCGTCGCAGAAGGCCAGCACGGTGACCTCAGGGCCTACCATACACTCCTCGATGACCACGGTGGAGCCGCTCTTGCCGAACTTGTGGTCCTGCATCATGGAGCGCACGGCCTCCTCGGCCTCTTCCACGGTGGAGGCTACCACCACACCCTTGCCCAGAGCCAAACCGTCCGCCTTGACTACAATGGGGGCTCCCTGCTGGCGGATGTAGGACAAGGCCTGCTCCATGTCGGTAAAGGTCTCGTACTGGGCGGTAGGGATGTGGTACTTTTTCATCAATTCCTTAGAGAATGCTTTGCTGGCTTCCAGAATGGCGGCATTGGCCCGGGGACCGAAAGCAGGGATGCCAGCTGCCTCCAGGGCATCTAGCAATCCAGGCTTTCTTTTCTTCCCGCGTAAGGGGCTGCGGTTTTTCCGTAAAGAGATCCTGCCAGATACCGTCGGCCAAGACGTCTTCGTAATCGTCGGAGATGTAGACGTCGATGGCATTGTCCCGGTTCGGACGGCGGACGTCGTCGCGGAAGGGCAGGTTCAAGACTTTCGGGTTCTGACGGAGCCACCAGACATCGGCCTTATTACCGGCCAAACGGGTGCAGTGGACGCGAGACTGCTGACCGGCGCCGACACCGATGGTCATGCCGTCTTTTACGTAGCAGACAGAGTTGGACTGGGTGTATTTTAAGGTAATGAGAGCAATGATGAGATCGCGCTGAGCGGCTGCCGGGATATCCTTGTTCTGCGTCGGGATGTTCTGCAGCATATCGGCTGTAATCTTGGCTTCGTTCCGTTCCTGTTCAAAGGTGACGCCGTAGACTTCTTTCGATTCGACGAGGTTCGGCTTATAGTCGGCATCGATCTGAAGGACGCAGTAATTGCCCTTCTTCTTGGTCTTTAAAATGTCCAGTGCTTCGTCGCTGTAGCCGGGAGCAATGACGCCGTCCGATACTTCGCGCTTTAAGAGGGTTGCCGTTTCGACGTCGCAGACGTCGGAGAGGGCGACGAAATCGCCGTAAG
>VOFH01003591.1_pt1 | contig 57938 bp, 96 predicted proteins | sample 5384091 | NCBI WGS metagenome assembly VOFH01 (sample SAMN12384727, study PRJNA508395) | human gut metagenome | isolation source: healthy gut G | host: Homo sapiens | reverse complement strand
TATTGCTTGATTTATTCTGGGGTTGTAATGTAGGGGGTAAATATTGATGCAAACACAATTATATACAATTTTAAAACCAAAACTTTGCTATACCTTTACAATGCACTAAAGAATTTAGATAAAAGAATCTACATTTGAATGGTTTATCAAATTATTGATAAATACCAATATCTCTTGTAAGTAAAAACGGATATGATTATTACAAATGTGAAAGCAGTAAGGGGTTAGGTTCGTACAATAAAGAAATTCTTACAATTGCAGAGCTGAATTTAACCAAAGAAAAGCTAATGGGAACTTTGACTATTACTACTATATAATGTTATATGTTTTAATTGTTTACTCTTTTTCAATAATCAAATCCGTTTTAATTCCTGCGGGGAATTTAATTTACCTGTCGGAAAGCGAGATTTTAATCGAAAATGGCAGATAAATTATCTGCATTTATTGACAGAATAAAAGAACAAAATTGTATGTTCCACTTTGTAAAGATTTCAGGGAATTTGATATTTCAAGAATTAGACAGTAATGATTTTGTATATGTCGATCCACCGTATCTTATTACTTGTGCGACTTACAAATGAACAAGGCGGCTGGAATGAAGAATCTGAGCGTGATTTGTTAGCGTTTTAGACCAATACCAGTCGAAAAAATATTCGTTTTGCACTTTCTAATGTTCTTAGAAGCAAGGGCAAAAGAAAATCATATTTTGATTGAATGGCTCAACAAAAAATCGTGATAAATATCGACTCTATATCGTTGAATTACAGTGATTCTAATTCAAATTATCAGGCTAAAGATAGGATTTCCACTTCCGAAGAAGTCTTAATCTTAAATTATTAAGGGGAGCTGTTACAATATACCTTATAAAAAGCTTTTGTTGGAGTTTTAGGGGACAACAAGCTTTAGAACAAAAATTTTAACAAAACAATAGAAGAACAGCTTTCTCTTTTGAATGAGTTTGGGTTTAAGAGAAAATCAAAATATTAACTGGTCTGGAAATAATGAGTTGCAAGCTCGTTATTATGACTTTATGAAACAAAAGCGTTTGTAGAAGGCAGTAAAAAAACAAACCGAAAGATGTTCGTGAAAAACTTCGGGTTTAGTTGATATTGGTTTAATTGATGAAAACAGAAGCTAAGTGACGCTGGCAAGGCATTGCTGCAGTTCTGAAAAATGATTTCTCGTCAGATAATCAATTTCAAATTGCAAAAAGATAGCTTTATTTATTTAAACAGTTGCTGAAACCTCTTATACAGTGAGGGACAAACTGTAAGACCATTTTTAGTGTTACTTTATTTATTAAGTAAAGTTGATTATTGACATGATGAGTATACATATTTAAATTGCCAGGTTTTTTGTAGATATATTGATAGTCCTTGTCTGTTTATTCTGCGACTAAAACATAAAAATCGGGAAATGGTGGCGTAGAGTTAATTTGATACCACTTGAAACTGCAATCGGTAAATTTCCTTCAGATCATTTAAAAGTTACATTGTTTAATGGTATTACTGTAGAAATTGAGTTTAAAAAGGCATTTTTAAAACAATGCATTTATTTAAAGCTAAGGCTACTCTTTTCCGATTACCTTGATTTAAATCGTCGTTACATAAAAAACTACTGATATTGTACTATTTGAAGATGATACAGTTAAATTAGATGTTGTTCCGCAATATTTTTTTCAAATCTGTTATGGATCAACTGTATTCAGATATTTTGTTCAGTCTGAATTACTTTATGAAAATTGCAGTATTGAAAGTATTTCAGCTTGCCTTGTTGTTAGTGACGATACGATTATTGATGGTATTAATGAGGAGCTTGGATTAAGCGTAACTACTATTGAAGCAGCTCGTGAAGCCTTAGAGGATAATCGTTATCAGAGATTACAACACCTTATCGACACTAAATTTACTGATGAAAATTTGCTGTCATTGCTTGATTATTTTGAAGATAGAAACGATACTGAAATTAGAAATATGGTTACTGATAACGCTGATGTGCCTACCATTTTTGAGTATGTATTGGGAATTTTGTGGTATAAAGCAAGTGAAAGACAAGGAAAAATTCTTGATTATATGAAACTTTCACTGACGCTGATCTCCTTCCGAAAACACACGCTGCAGGTGGTGAAGCCGATATTGTTTATGAATATTGTGCAACTGAAGCTTATCCAGAACATACATTACTTCTTGAAGCAACACTTGCAGATATGCACGAACCAGCGCAGAATGGAAATGGAGCCGGTATCAAGACACTTAGGAAGACATTTAATACGCACAGGAAATCTTGATTCGTATTGCGTCTTTGCAACTAACTATCTTGATATTAATGTAATTGCTGATTTTAGAGGTAGGAAATCTATGCCGTTTTATGATACTCAGGACTATTCTAAATCTGTAAATGGTATGAAAATTATTCCGTTGCAAACATCGGAATTAAAAGAAAATTATTTCTAACGGTAGAACATACAAAGAATTATATCCGTTGTTTGAGGCAGCTTTTTTAATTCAACTTTGCCGCCGCACGAGTGGTATGAAAATTGTATAAAAATTATATGGGGTGATATGATGGCATTTAGTAATATATTATTTAATAAAATCGAAAATGGTCTTATATTCACATCCGACTATCGTACTTTTGTCAAAAACAATACTATTTCTTTTTTTCTAATGCAGGAATAGCTGTTGTATACGGTCCTAATGGTACAGGTAAAAACTAGCTTAGCTAAAGTTTTTTAGTAGTGAAGAAGGCACATCTATTAGTTGTGAATACAATTCAGTTGAATACGAAAATGGCAAGGAAATATTTTATGTTATAAATGATCAAAATAATAGAAATATAATTTCAGGTACAGCTAAAGATTTTTGCTAGGTGATAATATTCGAAAAGAGTTTGAGTTGCAGCAATTTATATCTCAAAAATATCAAGATGTAATTTTAAAAACTATATCAAATTTAAAAGATATATTTAAAATTTCTACAGTGTCTAATCCATTGATATCCATTATTGATAAAGCAAAATTATTATTATCGATTGTAAAAGATTTGGCAAATAAAAACTCGAAAGGTTCTAGGATAGTCATAAAAGATTTTCTAGATACAATTGACACTTTGCCTGATAAAGAGTTGCCTGACGAATTTTTAGAAGAAAAATTCAGATATTTTGTAATTGGATATTCTGATAAAAAATCTCTTATCCATAAAGTACTCACTATAACTGAGCCTGATATTACAAAGGTACATAATGCTCAGCAAATAGAAGAAGATAGTATAGCTATTAACATTCTGACAAATTTCTCCCACAAAACTAAATGTATAGTTTGTGATAATGATGGAATAGACTCGGAAAAATTAAAAGAAGAGAAAATTCAACATAGGCAACTTGTCATAGACTCTCTAACCGAGCAGTTGCGTTCGTTTATAGAAGATATTATTGCACTTTCTTCTTCAGATGATCCGTTTTTAATAAGAGATAATGTTTTAAGGGCTTTTAGAAGATGGAGATTTTACATCTATTAAAGTTCTACAAAGTGATATTAATCAATACATTGCTTTTTTAATGCAAAACTTAGTTCTTTGTTGAAGAACGATAATGATATATGTGAATTGCGTGACAAATATACTGAGTACGAAAAGCTTATTTCTGAAAAGCCAGATATTACTGAAGAGGATTTTATATATATCGAAGAAATTTTATCGAATAGTATGGATAAAAAAATAGCAGTTGTCCGAGATTCGAATAAAAATTTAAAAATTCTTCTTGAAGAAAAAAGAATTTTTAGGATTAGATAGAGGTGAATTACCACTTAGTACTGAGAGCAAAATTTTCTTTTCACTTTGTTTTGAATTTTTGAAAGCAAAAACTCAAAAAATCAGATTATCGTATTAGACGACCCAATTTCCAGCTTTGACTCAATATATAAAAACAAAGTAGTTTTTGCTTTAGTAAAATGTTGGAAAATAAACCTCGAATAATACTTACACATAATTTAGATCTCCTTAGGTTGTTAGAGAGTCAATACAAACATTCTTTCAACCTGTATCTATTAAACAATACAGAAGGTGAGGATAACGGATTCATTCCACTTTCTAAGAACGAGCAAAATATGTTAATAAATCTGAAAGAGTTGTTAGATACCTTTAGGCATAAAATATTTAATGAAATACAATCAGATGAAATGTTTTTAGTATCAATGATTCCGTTTATGAGAGGATATGCAACTATTATTGATGATACAGAAAGTATAGAGCAGTTAACTCAATTGATGCACGGATATAAGACAGAATCGGTTGATATAGCAAAGATTTATTTCCGATTGTTTGAAATGATGGAAGATACAATTTACCAAGTTCATTAGTAGTAGATGTTTCCAACATTCTTAGCAGAACGGTAGATGGTATTTCTATAGTCAATCCTGTTAAATATCCACTTTTAGATAAAACGCTAAAGCATTCTTTTGTATATTTATTTTTACGATTATTGGTGGAAAAAACTTTAGTAGAAAAATATTCTATTGACACAACTCGTTATGATCAATTGGGCTCAATTATTAGTCAGGCATTTCCGGCAGACGATGTCGATAGCATTAGGAAAAAGAGTTCGACTCACCTCAAAAAGACTTTTGATAAATGAGTTCAATCATTTCGAAGGGAATTTAAGCATTTTCCAACCAGCAATAGATATTACGGAAAAAAGCATTGGGTGCTGAAAGAACGGATGTGTTGACCTTTGTAGACACTATTAAGAAATCTTGATTTTTAAGAAAAATATTCTATAGTACTCTTGTATATGACAACAAAATGACAACAGAAATTTGGAGAGTCCATATTTTATGGATATTTCAGATAACTAAAATAACTCGTGCTAAATCACCAATACAAAATTGTTTAAGAGGTGGTTTTCAGGAGCGAGTGGGGAGTAGTATGAGGATGCATTGATTATTTTATATGGCAGATAGTTCATAGGATTGTCTTCTATATATTAATTATTTTTATTTAGATATGTTTTTGGGATTTTGTTGCTAGATATTCATAATGAGAAAACATTTAATTTTAATAAAATGAGGTTACGCAATGAGTTTTGAGGAACGAACATTATTAGAAAAAAGATTTAACCTCATTGCTTGCGATAGAAGAAAATCACTTTAATGATTTTAAGTCAAAAAGATGTTGAGGGAAAGAAATTAAGTCGGACAATATCTGCATTTGCAAATGCAAGTGGAGGTGATGTCTATTTAGGTATAAGAGAAGAAAATGCTACTAAAACTAAGCATTGGGAAGGATTTAATACGATTGAGGATGCTAATGGATTCATACAAATGATATCAAACTTGTTGATATTGACAAATAATTATGAAGTGGTATTTTTGAAACATCCAGTACTTGCAACATATGTATTACAAGTTACTATTTTTTAAAACCCAAGCTATAGTATATTGTACAGATGGAAAAGTTCCATATGTTAGAAAAGGGGCTCAAAATCTTCCTTGTGATACTCCGGAGAAGATAAGACGTTTGGAATTAGACAAAGGAATCTCTTCTTTTGAGAATGAAGTGGTTGCTGAATCGGATTTATCAGATGTAGATGATTCTATAGTTTGGGAGAAATTTAAAAAGAATATTGTACCTGATACAAATACAGAAGCATGGTTAAAAAACAACGATTGTTTATTGGTGAGAAGTTAACTGTTGCGGCGTTGTTGTTATTTTGTGATGAGCCGCAGATTTGTTTACCTAAACGTTCATCAATAAAAATATTTCGACATCAGACCAGCGGAGAAGCAGAGCGGGATACATTAGTGGGGGCCCCAGTCACAGTTGAGGGATGTGCGTATGGTCAAATTTATGAGGCTGTTAGTAAAACAAAAGAGATTATTGAATCAATCAGAAAATTGGGGAAGGAATTTGAAACGATAGAATATCCAGAAGAAACTTTACATGAGATTATTACTAATGCTGTTCTACATAGGGATTATAGTATTGCAACGGATATTCAAATCCGAATATTTGATAATCGTGTGGAGGTTGAAAGCCCAGGTAAACTACCGGGATATGTGACAATTGACAATATATTAACAGCACAGTCAGCTCGTAATCCTAAAATTGTACGCCTGATAAATAAATTTCCAGAGGCACCTAATAAAAAGATGTAGGTGAAGGATTAAATACAGCTTTTGAAGCTATGGCTAAATTAAGATTAAAAGAACCCATAATTAAAGAAAACGATAACTCTGTTTTAGTGATTATTAAACATGAAAAATTGGCGTCTCCTGAAGAGTTAGTTGTCGATTACTTACTAAAAAATGATAAGTATAACAAATCGGATAGGTAGAAATATTACAGGAATAAAATCTGAAAATAGCATGAAGAGAATATTTTGGAAACTTAGAGATGCAGGAATGGTATATATGATTGGGGCAGGCTCTGCTGCAGCTTGGAGGAAGACAGATGATTTTGAGAGTAAAGCGAAAAAATTGAATGGCAATAAGAATAATGAAAATTAAATCCTATATCACCAATCAACTAAGTTAATAATAACAAAGGACACGTCGGGTGAAAATAATTTCATTGTTATTTTACAACCATCAATAGCGTAAGTCCGTTATCCTATAAAAAATGGCAGTACAGTATATGATACGGAAAAATCAGTGAAAAAAGACCTTAAAGACTGAATCTTTAAGGTCTTTTTTTGGGAAATCATATGTAAAATACGTCAAACGTCTTGCGAAACAGTACTTTTGAGTTTTTTAATACAATAATAAAAAATTTATTTTTATGTAGAAAATCTGATGAGTATGTTTAGGCGAGAATAGCTGTAAAAACAATACTGCAATACCTAGTTTTATCCAAAGTGATCTTATGTATAAAATACTACTTGTACCATTTAACACCGTAGAAGAGAAAGTTAATTTTCTAAGTTTTTAAAAAAATACTTTTTTACAAAATGTATACTCTAATTATTCTATAGTTGGAATAATAAAACAAGATTCTCAAAAGATAATCATATATGAATGATATGTAAAATATAAATCTTTTTTTATAATTACTATTGATTTCATGGTGTGAAAATGTTATATTGAATATATACTTTATTAGTATATATTTGAAATTTTAATTTCATTCAGTTTGAAATGAACCTTCAGGAGGAACTATTATGGGTTATGTTAATTGGAGTTACGAAGAGCTAAATCGCTTTTTTGTCAGGATGTTTTTTGAATCTTTTGGTTTTACAAAAGAAGAAAGCGGTATTATAACAGATGTATTGCTCACCGCAGATTTATATGGATTTGAAAGCCATGGTATGCAAAGAATGGTGAGATATCATAAGGAATTGAAAAAGGAACCATTCATCCAAAAGAACAGCCGGAAATTGTGTTTGAGACACCTGTATCAGCTGTAGATGGACATAATGGTATGGGACAACTTATCAGTCTGTTTGCGATGAATAAAGCGATTGAAAAGGCTAAGAAGACAGGAATTGGTATTGTCAGTGTAAGGAATTCAAACCACTTTGGTATTGCCGGATATTATACAAAAATGGCATGCGACCAAGGGCTTTTAGGCATGTCTTGTACCAATTCAGAAGCAATTATGGTTCCTACTTTCGGAAAACAAGCTATGCTTGGTTCCAATCCCATTGCAGTGGCAATGCCGGCAGAACCTTATCCATTTTCTTTGACTGCTCCACAACAGTAGTTACCAGAGGAAAACTGGAAATGTATAATAAATCTGGCACACCTCTTCCGGATGGTTGGGCTCTTGATAAGAATGGTCATGCTTCCAACGATACCTGATGTTCTTGCCAATATTGTTTCAAAGGCGGTGGCGGCATTATGCCGTTGGGTGGCTGCGAAGAAGTTAGCGGCAGCCATAAAGGTTATGGTTACGGCATGATATGTGAATTGTTCAGTTCCATTCTATCATTGGGCGTTACTTCCGATCAATGCTGCACATTTTCTGATAAAACAGGAATTTGTCATGGTTTTATGGCAATCGACCCTGCAATATTCGGAGACCCTGAAAAATTAAACAACACTTCTCAGACTATTTAGAAGAAGTCGTCCAAAAAAGCGGATGGTAAAGATAGAATTTACACACACGGTGAAAAGAAAATTCTGGCTGAAAAAGACAGAAGAGAAAACGGTATCCTGTAAATGATAATACTATGGTAGAACTTGCAAATCTATGTGAATATTTAAAACTTGATTTTGCTTCTTACTTTAAAGGATACGAATTACCAAAAAGACAGCAAATTCTTCTCAGGCAACTATTAATTAATTGGAGGTCAATCACATGGATTATGCAAAAAGAATCTTTAAAGATTGCATAAAAGAATGGAAGGGAAAAATTCAAGTTGTAACAAATGTGCCGGTAGAAACACAAGATGATCTTTCTTTGGCGTATACCCGGGAGTTGCTCAACCTTGTCTGGAAATTCAGAAGGATATCAATCAATCTTATGAATTAACCAGACGTTGGAATATGTGTCTGGTTGTAACAGACGGTTCTGCCGTACTGGTCTTGGTGACATAGGTCTGAAGCAGGCATGCCTGTAATGGAAGGCAAATGCGTATTGTTTAAGGCATTTGGCGATGTAGAATGCTTTTCCTCTTTGTATTAAAAGTCAAGATGTTGATGAAATTGTTAATACCATTTATTTAATTTCGGGCTCTTTTCGGCGGCGTAAACCTGGAAGATATTGCGGCACCAAGATGTTTTGAAATTGAGAAAAAAATTGAAAGAAAATGCGACATTCCTATTTTCCATGATGATCAGCACGGAACAGCAGTAATTACATTAGCAGGATTGAATAATGCTATGAAATTAGTAAAAAACAAAAAGAAAATGTTCGTATTGTTATCAATGGTGCAGTGCCGCTGCTATTTCAATCTCTAAATTGCTTTTAAAAGCCGGATATCCAAATATTACTTTATGTGACAGAAAAGGTGCGATTTATGAAGGCCGTACAGAAGGGATAGAATGCGGTCAAAGAAGAAATGAGCAAATTACAAACTTGGATAAAAAATCAGGAAGCCTTGCTGATATGCTGGTTAGCGCAGATGTTTTCATCGGTGTCTCAGCTCCCAGGTTCCGTTACAACGAAATGGTAAAAAGTATGACCGATGATCCAATTATTTTTGCTTGCGCAAATCCGGTACCGGAAATTTATCGGATGATGCAAAAGCAGCAGGGAGCAAGAATTATTTCTACAGGCAGAAGCGATTTTCCGAATCAAATTAATAATGTTTTGGCTTTCCCCGGAATTTTCCGCGGGCATTTGATGTACGCAAAAGATATTAATGACGAAATGAAAATTGCTGCTGCGGAAGCATTGGCTAATCTCATTTTCTGAAGAAGAACTGTCACCTGAATATTTTATTCCAAAAGCATTTGATAAACACGTGTAGGTCCTGCAGTTGCAAAAGCTGTTGCAGATGCGGCAAGAAAAACAGGTGTGAGAATATAAAAAAGTATACAAGTGTGTTTTTTATTAAGAATCACTGTAATCAAACTGAATACGATATGAAAAGAATGCTTGAAAATATAATAGTATATTGTATTTTATCAATCCTCTTTAAAACAAATGAGAAGAACAATCTTACAAGGATTGTTCTTCTTTATTTTGCAAAATAAATTGTATGAAATAAAACATTAACATAACTCCGGTTATCAATATAAAGTAAACAAATTTGAAAAGAATATTTTGATTTCTTTTTTCATAATATCTTTGAAGAAAAAACGATTGTTATGGTATAGTTTAAACACATTACAAATTACATTGTGTTGTATAAACACACAAACAGAGAGTGCAAAACTCTCTGTTTTTTTCTTATTGGATAATTGGGGGAATTTTATGAAATTAATGTTCAAAGTACATTATGAAAAATAGGCTGCTCATGACATTCAATATTATAGGTTGTTTTGTTTTGCTCTGGTAGAACTCGGAATACCCAGTGGTATCTAAAATTATTGATGATGTATCGCAAAAACAAGATATTGCCTATGTTTGGTGGATGGGACTTATTATTCTAATTTTGGCTCTTATAGGCAGTGCAGGAACTGTACTCCTGATTTATACATCTCAAAAATTTCAACCAATGCGGCCAGAGAGACATCCGCAATGATATTTTCTCAAAATCACAAACATTTTCTCATGCCGAATATGATAAATTTGGAATTTCGTCCATGATTATTCGAACTACCAACGATGTGTTTCAATTGCTTGGTTTATCAATTTGGTATTGCGTACAGCATTGTTAACGCCCATTGATGATTGTTGCCAGCATTTCTATGACGCTATATGCCAGTACGTCATTGTCAGCGGTGGTTGGAATTATTCCGATTATGCTGGTTGCAATTGTAATTATGGCTGCTTTTGTAAAGCCTATTTCTGAAAGACAGCAAATGTATTTGGATCGTTTGAATCAAGTATCCAGAGAAAATTTAACGGGTGTCCGTGTAATTCGTGCTTTTAGAAAAGAAGAATATGAAATAAATCGTTTTCACGAATCTAACAAAAATTTTTATGAAAGAAACCAAGAAAATTTTAAATTAATGTCGTTATCTCAGCCCAGTTTTGTGTTTTACTGAATTTTGCTGTACTGGGTTGTATTTATTGTATCCAGCAATTTAATCAATACAGGTTCTTTAGAAGTGGGGCAAATGGTCGCTTTTATGGACTATCAATTCCATACCATGTTTTCGTTTATGTTATTTGCATTGGTGTTTTCTTTATATCCAAGGGCACGTGTATCTGCCGCAAGAATTTCCGGAATTATTGAAGGAAGAACCCTCTATTCATAACGAAGCAATTGATACAGAAATACATAGCGATAAGATTGGTACATTGGAGTTTGAGCATGTATCATTTACATATCAGCATACGAAAAAGCCGGTTTACATGATATTACATTTTCAGCAAAACAGGGAGAGACCGTTGCAATCATCGGTAGCACCGGTTGCGGTAAAAGCACATTAATTCAATTAATTCCAAGATTTTATGATGTAACAGAAGGCAGCATTAAAATTGACGGTGTGGATGTTCGCAATTATGATTTGGAAACCTTGAGAAATAAAATAGGATTTATCCGCAAAAAACAATTCTATTCTCCGGAACCATTGCGGACAATATGCGTTTTGGAAAACATGATGCTAACGAGAAAGAATTGATAGAAGCTGCAAAAAGTGGCACAAGCGTATGATTTCATTATGGATAAGCCTGACCAGTTTGATGAAATGGTTTACGAAGGCGGAACCAATATGTCCGGTGGTCAAAAAACAGCGTATGTCTATTGCTCGTGCAGTTATTCGAAATCCTGAAATTTATATTTTTGATGACAGCTTCTCTGCTTTGGATTTTAAAACAGATGCTTCTTTACGCGCACAACTAAAAAGAAATTACAACCGATTCCATTGTGGTAATCGTAGCACAAAGAATCAGTTCTATTATGGATGCCAACAAAATTATTGTGCTGGATAATGGTGAAATTGTAGGATACGGCAACCATGCAGATTTGATTCAAACATGTCCTGTATATTTGGAAATTGCTGAATCTCAACTTACAAAGGAGGAATTGGCAAAATGGACCAAATAAAATCAAAAAAGCATGTATTTTCTAAATTATTTCCTTTTTTAAACCATATTTAATTCCTCTGATTGGTGGTTTTGTGCTTATTTTTCTTCGCGGCTGTATTTACAGCGGCGGCACCTATCACCGAAGGTTTAATTACCACCCAATTGACCAGCGACGCAAAAGATATAATTGCCCATGTTCCGGGAGCAGGCGTCAATTTTGAGTACATTACTTATGTTCTTTTTTGTGTTGGCAGGTTTCTATATTGCCGCCGCCGCATGTTCTTATGCTTACAATTTCTGTTTGACCAATGCCATTCAAAACGCTATGTTTGATTTGCGCAATGCCATTGAAAAGAAACTGCAGAAACTTCCGGTATCCTATTTTGATAAACACGCTTACGGCGATATTTTAAGCCGTATTACCAATGATGTAGATACATTATCAAACGCTTTGCAGCAAAGTTTACCTCAAATTGTAAATGCCATTTTTGTCATTATATTTGCCTATACCATGATGTTTACAATTAACGTTTGGATGGCTTTGATTGCACTGATACTGATTCCGGGTACATTTTTTCCTGTCTAGATTTATTATCAAAAATCTCAAAGATTATTCCAAGCACAGCAAGATGCGTTGGGAAATTTAAACGGTACAGTACAAGAAAAAAAAATACACAGGTTTTTCTGAAATTAAATTATACGGGAAACAACAAGAAGCCATCCAAGAATTTCGTACTGCAAATCAAAAGTATGTGACCATGGTTTTAAAGCACAGTTTATATCAGGTTTAATGTCTCCATTGATTGCATTTATGACATATTTAATTATTGGTTCCATCGCTGTTTTTGGGGCAATCAACGCAATCAATGGTGTAATGACAGTAGGTAATCTGCAAGCGTTTATACGTTACATCTGGCAAATCTTCCAACCTCTTTCTCAAGTAACACAGCTTTCAGCTACGATACAATCTTCTGTTGCAGCGGCCACCCTGTTGCTCAAATTTTAAATGAGGAAGATATGGTGGAACATCAAACTTTGAAAGTTTGAAAAACGCAAAGGGTAATGTTACATTTGAGCAAGTATCTTTTGGCTATACCCCCTGATAAAGTATTTATCCATGACTTAACATTTGATGCCAAAAGTGGTCAGACCGTTGCGATTGTAGGACCAACAGGAGCAGGTAAAACTACCATTATTAATTTGCTGCTTAGGTTTTATGATGTTGTGGGCGGCTGTATCAAAATTGACGGTGTAGATATTCGAGATGTTCCGCGAAGTGAGCTGCGTTCTAATTTTGGTATGGTACTGCAGGATACTTGGCTGTTTCACGGAACCATCTATGATAACATTAAATATGGCAAAGATGACGCAACCGAACAAGAAATTATAGAAGCAGCCAAAATTGCAAATGTACATGATTTTATTATGTCTTTGCCGGATGGATATCAAACGTTTATTAATGAAGAAGGAACAAATGTCTCTCAAGGTGAAAAACAGTTAATTACAATTGCCAGAGCAGTTTTGGCAGATCCATCAATTTTAATATTAGATGAGGCTACCAGTTCCATTGATACTGTTTAGAGAAAAACTGCAAAAAGCTATGCAAAAATATTATGGTTGGACGTACTAGCTTTGTAATTGCACACCGCTTATCAACCATACGAAATGCAGACTTAATTTTGGTTATGAAAGATGGTCGTATTGCAGAAAAAGGTACGCATGATGAGTTATTAAGTCAAAAGGGAATTTATGAAACGTTATATAACAGTCAATTTGCAGAAGAAACGACTGTAAGCTAAAAATAGCCAAGCGTTCGATATGGAACGTTTGGCTATTTTTTGTTATTTGATTAAGTAAAATTCATTTTTATGATAAGAAATCATACCCTCTTTTTTGCATTTTACTCAATTCATTTGATAATGCACTGCGGTCTACCGATAAATAATCGGCCAATTGCTGACGATTAAAAGGAATGAGAATTCTCTGCGAGTTTTGTTTCATAGATTGTGCGGATAAATATGAAAGAATTTTCTCTGGTTGTTTTTTCATAATATGTTCCATTTTTTTTGTGTCAGCATAATATTTTTTCTGGAAGTGATAGCAAGTAAATTTCGAATTAACTGATTATGTGAAGGGCAAGTTAGATGACAAATACCTGTAATTTCCGCAATATTTAAAAATAATACATTGCAGGGTTCATCCGCTATAAGAGAAATTTCCAGTTTTTGTTCGGGAATACAAGCATATGCTTCACCAAACAGTTCACCTTGATGAATTTCGTTGATGATAAATCGGTTTCCCCAATAGTCATCCTTCACAATCATCGCTTTTCCTTGCAGCATCATGCCCATAGAATTTGTCACATTACCGTAACAAAGTATCATTTCACCCTTTTGAAACTTTACTTCTTTTTTTGCTTTTAGACACTTTAGTAATTTATCAAATTCACAATCTTCAATTCCTTGAAAAAGAATGCTTTTTTCAGTAAATTCATATTTTCATATCTTAAACCTCTTATAGTGTTGTAAAAACAACATACTTTCCAATTATAGTTTAGTATAATGCAAACAGTAAAGTCAAGACATGTATTTTATTTTGATAAACAGGACCTTAAGGAGGAATGAGTATGAACCCATATTTTTCTTTATCTGAAAAAAGTATATGATATTACAGAACGTTATCCTGAATTAATTGATTTTTTGGCCGCCAACGGATTTGGAAAAAATCAGCAATCCGTTGATGCGTAAAACCATTGGAAAGCAAATCTCTTTGGAAATGGCTTTCAAAAAGCCGTCACGTGGATTCTGACGCAATGGAAAAACAATTGGTAGAAGTAATTGAAAACAATGCAAACGGAGTGTCCAAAGCAGTTTCTGATATGTCTTCCCACATCTCAAAAAAGAGAAGTGTGCAATTCAAATAGAAGGGATATTACCTTGTCCTATCCGTTTGCCGCTTATGGATGTATTTGAAACATGGCGTGATACGCATCATATGGATGTGAATTTTGATTTACAATCTGCGAGTATGGGACTGGATTGGTTGCAAGAACGCATTGAGGCATGCAAAGACGAAACAGAACTAGCCGATGTTTATCTTTCCGCAGGTTACAGTTTGTTTTTTGATTACAATGTATTGGGAAAATATCGAGATACTGGTATTTTTACCGATTCTGACCGTACAATACCCTTAAAAGAAATGTTTGATAACGAAATATTTCTTTAAACGACCCGAACCATCAGTATACGGTTGTTGGTATTGTTCCTGCGGTTTTATGGTAAATACCGAAGCCTTGGGAGAACGTCCAATGCCGGAAAGCTGGAGTGATTTAATGAAACCTGAGTATGAAAATACCATTGCTTTTCCTGTACAAGATTTGGACATGTTTCACGCTTTATTACTGGGGATTTACAGCAAATACGGCACGGATGGTCTTTACAGATTGGGGCAAAATTTGATGCAAAGTATGCATCCCGCTCAAATGGTTAAAATGGGGAAATCCAAAAACAAAAGGAAATTCCAGCTATCACCGTTATTCCATATTTCTTTGCTTGTATGATGCAGGAAACCAAAGGAATGCAGTTAGTTTAGCCGAAAGACGGTGCCATTTTAAACCCCATTTTCTTATTGGCAAAATCGTCATCCAAAGAAAAAGTACAACCGCTGATTGAGTTTATTCTCTCCGAAGAATTTGGCAAAACGCTATCTTCTGACGGAAAATTCCCGTCAACCAACCCATTAGTGAATGACTGCCCTGAAAAGAACGGACATTTATAGGGCCGGGATGGGACATACCAATCATGAGGATATTCCCACTTTATTAAAAAACAGGCAGAAAATGCATTCTTTTCATTACGAAGGAGGAAATTCATGAATTTTATTGTTTTTTCAGGTCCACCGTCGTCCGGTAAGACTTCTGTCATTTTAAAAACTATTTCTGCATTAAAACAGCAGGGGATTTCTGTGGGAGTTGTAAAATTTGGATTGTCTTCATACCGATGATGACAAAACTATATGAAAAGAAGGCGTGCTTGTTCGAAAAGGATTATCAGGTGCCTTATGTCCGACCATTTTTTGCTTCCAATATCGAAGAAGTCGTCGTACAGTGGGAAATCAAAATCAGTTGGACTTATTAATTACGGAATCGGCTGACTTTGCAATCGCTGCTCTCCATATTGGGCAGAAATCAAAGGTGTTTGTATCATTGATAATCTTTCAGCATCAACACACCTAAAAAAATTGGTCCAATGCTGAAATCAGCTGATTTTGTAGTGATTACCAAAGGGGATATTGTATCACAAGCGGAAAGAGAAGTATTTGCCGCACGTGTTACTGCAGTGAATCCAAAAGCAGTAGTCATGCATGTAAACGGATTAAACGGTCAAGGCGCTTTTGAATTAAACCTTGTTGTATGATAAAATCAAAATATTCAAACTTTGAAGGTATGAAACTTCGTTTCCCAATGCCTGCCGCACTTTGTTCTTATTGTTTGGGAGAAACACGCATCGGAAAAACAATATCAACTTGGAAATGTGCGTAAAATGAATTGGGAGGAAGAGAAATGATGAAGTATACTACCATATCTGAACTCTTAGCGCAATATCCGTTTTGCTACATGATTTTTTCAGCAAAATCGTTTGGATGTTTCCAAAGCGATGAATCAAACAATCGGTGAATATATATAGAGCATATCAGTGAGGGAAGAAGCAGAAGAGAAAAGCCATTCACAAAGAAAATCTATTTGAAGAAATGAAGGAGTACATTGCACAAATTCAATCTTTTCTTGGAATAGAGGAGGAAGAAAGAGTACACTCATGACTATTTTACCGGGACAAACCAAATACGGAGAACCAGAACAATTTGAGAATTAACCATTGCTGCTTCTCAAATTGTTTCCATTGTAGGCCTACCGGTTCCGGAAAAAGTCGTCTGCTGGCAGATATTGAATGGGCAGCCCAAGGTGATACGCCTACAAAAGACGCATCTTAATTAATGGGGCAAAGCCTGATACCAAGTGGCGTTTTTCCTCCAATAATCGTTTGGTTGCACAATTATCGCAAAATATGAATTTTATCATGGATTTAAGCGTCAAAGAATTTTTGAAATGCATGCACAAAGTCGTATGATTGAAAATTCTGTTGAAGTAATTGAACGTATTATGCAATCAGCTAATGATTTGGCAGGAGAGCGTTTTTCTCCCGATACGCCCGTAACCGGTTTAAGCGGAGGTCAATCCAGAGCATTGATGATTGCAGATACTGCTATTTTAAGTGCTTCGCCTATTGTTTTGATTGATGAAATAGAAAATGCAGGTATCGATAGAGAAAAAGCGTTAAGGTTATTGGTATCGGAAGATAAAATTGTATTAATGGCAACACACGACCCTTTGCTTGCTTTAATGGCAGACCATCGTATTGTCATTAAAATGGAGGTATCCACGAAGTTTTGGAAACAACTGAAGAAGAAAAGGAGTTATTAAAACGCCTTACAAAAATGGATGCTGCCATACAAGAAATTCGCCAAAAGTCTCAGAAGAGGAAATATACTGACGTCCGCCCAATTGTTATAAATCGCATCATTAAAAAGACAAATGCCTTTTGGAGCATTTGTCTTTTTAGTTACACTTTTAAATCGTAAACTCCGGTTACTGTATATCCTCTGTCGTTTAAATAATCTTGAATTTGTTGTCCTGTCACACCTGTCGTGTCGTAATCTATGCCGACTCTATGCTCTTTTGGTTCACTGAAACGGATAAAACACCGTACAACGTGTCCAATCCTTTTTTCATTTGTTTTAAATCATGCTTGTCCTGCACATTTTTACTTCAAAGTACACGCTTTGCAACATGCTTATCACCTCATTAAAAGTATGAGCTTATTTCTGTTTCTGTATACGTACATCAATAAGATTATTTTTCAAAATTTGCACATGCTATATTCAGGTGAAGATAGTGAATTATTGTATGTACTGTAAATATGCAAACAGTGTTATTGCATATAGAAGAATTGGAAAACGAAAATATGAAAAAAAACCTGTACTTTGGTGTGAAAAAACACAAAAATCTGTTTTATGTACGAACAGCATCCATGTTTTATTCCGGAATATATTCCATCCCAAAAATGAATCTATGCTCACGGTATCCTATTACCAACATATAATGGGTGTATGGAGGGATTGGAACATGGATTTAAAGCAATAACCAGATTACCATGCAGGAATTGCTCAGAAATAAACAAGCGTATTTGCTTCTTTATAAAGAATTTCCTATGTTTATGACACCTGCAATTCTCCAAAATATCAGACCGCTTACACTGCAGCAAATTATCCAAATGGTTCGTCCGTATATTTCAGACCAAAATTAAATATGTTATTAGAGCAGTTGGAAAATATTTAAATGATTCATAACGACCCCCTGTCGCTTCATAAACTGAAATGATAGGGAGGGGTCACACAATATGAATGAATTTCATCAAACTTTTATCAAGAGGCCGGTATCAAAGGAAAACACTCCTACTGAAACAAAAAATGAAAAAACAGAATTTCAAGCTTCTGAACCATATCCGCCAATCGATTGCAGCATAAAAAAACAGTATGTACGCCAGAATCATGTTGGATAATATGGCGGGGAATCGTTCTGAAATGTCAGCTATCAGTTTGTATACGTATAATCAATTGATTACTGACGAGCATAAAGAGATTGCTGAAATATTTCATAAAAATCAGTATTGTAGAGATGCATCATCTTTTTTATATTTTGGTACTTTGGCCAGACAATTGGGGGCCGATCCCAGATTATGGACATCGCGTCATAACAGAGCAGTATATTGGTCACCCGGATTTAATCAGTATCCCAAAGCACTTCCGCAACTAATAGAACATAGTTTACAGGAAGAACAGTTTGCAGTAGAAAAGTATACAAAGCAAATTAATGTAATAAAAGATGAAGTAATTATTCATAATTTAAAACGTATTATTCTTGATGAAGAACTGCATGTAAACATATTAGAAAATTGTTTGAATACATATCAGTGATTTAAAAAACAGTAGGAGATTCCTGCTGTTTTTATTTTGGAAAAAATTTCAATTTACAAAGGTTGGTTTGTATAAATATATAGAATCATCCCATAATATTGTTGGAGGTGATTTGATGAGTCCAAAAGAATTAAATTATATTGAAGATGCATTGGGTCATGAACAATTTTTAAAAACACAATGTCAAGAAGCTGCTCAAAACTTACAAGATCCTCAGCTAAAACAATATGCGCAGCAATTGGCTGATAAACACCAGCAACTTTTTAATCAATTTATGCAATTGGTTTAAACTCAGGAGGTAAGAGTAATGGATGATAAATGCTTAATGGAAAATATGCTTTTGACGACCAAAGGTGTATGTGATTTGTATATGCATGGAACCATTGAATCTGCTACAGCAAATGTGCACTGTGCATTTGATAAAGCTTTGAAAGATTCTTTTGACTATGCAGGATGATATTTATAAAAAATGGCTGCAAAAGGTTGGTATCCTTCTGAACAGGCAGAGCCACAAAAAATTCAAAAGTGAAACAAAATACTCTGCAAATGCTACAAACTAATATCTCTCCCTATTAATAAACAAATAACCTGATTCGTAAAAAATAAAGTTTTACAAATCAGGGTATTATTTTTACATCGTACATGCAACGAACATGCGTACCCTCGAATAAGATGTATAAATTTCAATGGAGAAGGTGTTTGTATTGATAGGCGGTTTTTATTTGATTTCATATCTGACTTGATATTTTTTATTCTTCATGTAACCGGTTCGGGTTCATTTCCCAAACCGTTAAGTGCAAAAGAAGAAAAAGAATATTTGGAAAAATTGAACCAAGGAGATCAAAATGCTCGAAACACACTAATTGAACATAATCTGCGTTTGGTTGCACATATTATCAAGAAATATTATGCAAATTCCAGCGATCAAGACGATTTGATTTCTATAGGTACGATAGGACTGATAAAAGCTGTAGATTCATTTGATACGGGCAAAGGAATTAGACTATCCAGCTATGCGGCACGGTGTATAGAGAATGAAATACTGATGTTTTTCCGTACTACTAAGAAAACAGCGCAGGATGTTTCTATGAATGAACCAATTGACACTGACAGGGATGGCAATGCATTGACGTTAATGGACACCATGGCTTCAGAAGACAATATGGTAGAAAATATAGATAATAAGATAAAAATTGAAAAACTAAAATCATATATGGAAGAAGAATTATCTCCAAGAGAACAATCCATTATTTGTTTAAGATATGGTTTGGTACCCGGTAGCAAACCGTTAGCACAACGGGAAGTTGCTTCTGCTTTGGGAATTTCGCGTTCCTATGTCAGCAGAATAGAGAAAAAGGCCCTTTCAACCTTAAATAAACGTTTTTCAAAATGATTACATAGCAAAGAGATTCTTACAAGGAATCTCTTTTTATTTTTCTAACTCAACAAGGGTTTCCAATGTATTTGCAATGTTACACAAATGCATTGAGAGAACTTGCAAAGAAGTACAATAAATATACTGGGGAAGAAATCAAACTTACTCCACATATTTTAACATACTTATTGTACGAACATGGCGAACATGGGAACGCAACCAAACGCATTAGTACGCTATGGGGCATAAAAATATCATAATGACACCTGGACATTATGCACATGGAAGTTTTTCAAACAGTACAAGCAGAAATATAACGATTATTCATAGTATAAATATACTACTGAATTTAAGCAGTGAAAAGTAGAAGTTTAAGCCAAATCATAAAAAATTAGTTTTTGTTTACTGTTAAGGAAAAAGAGAAAAGAGACAAAAAAATGTCTCTTTTTCTGTATGGTTTATTCTGATTTATGATTCTGTTCTGTACTTTCACTCTCATGCGGTTCTGCAGTAACAGAAGCTTCTTGTTTGGTTTCCGTCTGCACATTTTGATTTTGTTGTACAGGAGGCTGTTGCTGTACCGGAGGTTGATGAGAAGCCACCGGTTGCTGCTGCGGAGCATATGGAGTTACCGGACGTTGAGGTACATAACCACCTTGGAATACAAATTGATTGCCGCGTGCTAAAGTACGAGTATTTAGCATCATAATGCCGCCGATAATGCCAATCACACCACCAAAGATGATATTGAGTACAATGCTTGTAATATATAAGCCGGAAGAATCGATTTTACGCAAGACTGCTGCTGGATTTCTAAAGATTTCCTTTGCATAACCAAAATGAATGACAGCATATATAATATTAATGATAGCAGCAACTAATAAAAAAGAACCATATACGATACCTCCCACCCCAGGATCGGTGTCATAGTAATATCTATATAAACGACCGCTGATAGATGAACTGGCTGCTGCGCCAACACAAACAGTAATAATACCGATAATGGCACATAAAATTCCCCAAATTAACCAAAAACTGCAGCACTTTTAATCTTTGAAGCAACTTGCTGTACCATAATAAATTGCGCTTGGTTTGGCTGTTGAGGATGAAATCCTCCTGGTTGTTGTGGTGGAACAGTACCGTAATTTTGATGATATGTATTTGTGTTTGAATTTGAAGCCGGCGGCTGCTCTTGAGGTATTTTCGCACCACAATTTTGACAGAAAGCCGCATTTCGTTCTGTAGCAGCACCGCATCTGGGGCAATATTTACTCATAACTATACCTTCTTTCTTATATATATATTTATTATACTATATTCATCTAATATCGTCAATATCACAAGTTTATTGACAAAAACAGATAAATTTCTCAATATTCATACAAAAATCTATTTTTTATTCATAATTTCGTAATGAATAATGATTCATGCGCAATTCTCTCACAAGTTCATTGTGTCCAAATAAAAATTTTATATAATAACATCATCATAATATTGGTGGAGAATACAGATGATAGAGAAAGCATGAAATTTTAAAAACTTACTTTGGATACAGTGAATTTCGATACGGCCAAAAAAGAGCTGATTACAAATTTAATAAATGGAACAGACTGTGTCGGAATTATGCCTACAGGAGGAGGAAAATCCATCTGTTATCAAATTCCGGCAATTTTGATGGACGGAATCACGTTGGTAATTTCTCCTCTGATTTCTTTGATGAAAGACCAAGTTCATGCCTTATTGGAAGCGGGCATTCCCGCAGCATACATTAACAGTTCGTTGACCCCCGGCACAGCAATATAAAGTAATTCAAAATGCAAAGCAGTATAAGTACAAATTAATTTATGTTGCCCCGGAACGTTTGGAATTGGATTTTTTCAGGAATTTGCTGCTTCCACCAATATTTCATTTGTCAGTATAGACGAGGCACATTGCGTATCACAGTGGGGACAAGATTTCCGTCCCAGCTATTTAAAAATAGCGCAATTCATTCAATCTATGCCCAAACGTCCTATTATCGGCGCCTTTACAGCCACTGCTACCAGAGAAGTAAAAGATGATATTATTTCTCTTTTAGCATTGCAGAAACCATTTGTCATGACGACAGGATTTGACAGAAAAAATTTATATTTTGAAGTACAAAAACCTGTTGATAAATTTACGGCATTGGAACGATTTTTAGAACGAAATCCAAACAAAACAGGCATTATTTATTGTACAACCAGAAAAGGTGTAGAGGATGTTTGTGACAGACTGATATTACAAGGCTATCGGGCAACCAGATATCACGCCGGTTTAAGTGACAAAGAGCGAAAAAAATAAATCAAGAGGAATTTCAATTTGATAAGGTACAAATTATGGTTGCAACCAATGCATTTGGTATGGGAATTGATAAATCAATATTTCTTATGTCATTCATTTTAATATGCCTAAAAATATAGAGAGTTATTATCAAGAAGCAGGGCGGGCCGGAAGAGACGGTGAACCGGCACAATGCATTTTGTTATACAGTAAACAAGATGTAAGTACAAATTTATTTTTTGATTGAAAAGGACAAAGAAAACGAAGAATTGGATCCGATTACACGTCATGAAGTATTGGAAAAGGATAGAGATAGACTCAAACAAATGACTTATTACTGCACCACAACAGACTGTTTGCGTGCACATATGCTTCGATATTTTGGAGAGCAAAGCCCAAATTTTTGCGGAAATTGTTCCAATTGCAATGCAAATTCAAAAGAAATTGATATTACTGTTGAGGCACAAAAATTATGTCATGTATTATCAGAGCTGGGGAACGATTTGGTATGTTGACTATCATTGATATTTTACGTGGAAGTAAAAATGAAAAAAATAAGAAATAGCCATTTAGATACACTGACTACCTATGGAATTATGGAATCTGTTCCCCAAAGAATATATCAGACAAGTTATAGAATTTTTACTGGTACAATCTTATATTCAAGCAACTACCGATGGGTATCAGGTATTAAAAATTCAACCAAAAGCTTATGCTGTTTTACGAGGTCAGCAGTCACTTCATATGCGTGTGTTGCAACAACCTGACAATATGGAATCTTCTGTTCCTACTTCTTACGTGGAAATTGATGAGGAATTATTCCAACAATTAAAGCACTAAGAGCAAAAATTGCAAAAGTACAAAGTGTTCCTGCGTTTGTTATTTTTACAGATGCTGCCTTGCGAGATATGTGCATCAAATTACCCCAAAATTTAAAGTCCTTTCTTGAAGTAAAATGGGGTAGGGCAGACAAAGGCCAATCGCTATGGAGAGCGATTTATCAAGTTAATACAGGCTTACTGCCAAAAAATCAGCAAACATAGAGTAATAAAAAGCCATTACAGTTTTACTGTAATGGCTTTTTGAAGGAAGTCATTTATACCAAATTATTCTTCACCTTCATCAAATTGGCTATTATAAAGATTTGCATAAAAACCACCTTTGGCAAGCAGCTCTTCATGATTACCTTGTTCTATAATATCGCCGTCTTTCATAACCAAAATGGTATCTGCATTTTTAATGGTAGATAAGCGGTGGGCAATAACAGACACTGGTTCTTCCTTCCATTAAATGATCCATTGCTTTTTGAATTAAAATTTCAGTTCTGGTATCAACACTGCTTGTTGCTTCATCCAAAATTAAAATTTCAGGATCTGCTAAAATTGCACGAGCAATGGTTAATAACTGTTTTTGTCCCTGAGATACGTTATTTGTTTCTTCATTCAGCATGGTTTTGTAGCCATCAGGGAACGTTCTGACAAAGTGATCTACCTGTGCAGCTTTCGCTGCTTCGATTACTTCTTCCGTTGTGGCAGTCTGTTTACCGTAACGAATATTATCTTCAATAGAAGCATTGTACAGCCAAGTGTCCTGCACAACCATTCCAAACATAGAACGCAAGTCTTTTCTTGCATATTCTCGTAAATCATGACCGTCTACTAAAATCGCGCCTGAATTTACATCATAGAAACGCATCAGCAGTTTTACTATGGTCGTTTACCTGCACCTGTAGGTCCTACAATAGCTACTTTCTGTCCGGGCTCTACTACGGTCGAGAAGTCATTGATAATGGTACGTTCCGGTGTATATCCAAAGTGTACATGGTCAAATACAACTTTACCTTTTGGTTTGATGCAAGTAGCAGTTTCAACACCGTTTGGATCATGCTGTACTGTAATCGGATTCTTTGTTTCAGGAACTTCTTCTTCCTGTTCTAAGAAATTAAACACACGTTCAGCAGCTGCTGCGGTTTGCTGTAAAATATTTGAGATATTGGCAATTTGAGAAATTGGCTGTGTAAATTGACGTACATATTGCATGAAAGCCTGAATGTTACCGACAGGCAAACCGGTTGTAACAGATAAATAACCACCCAAAATACAAATTGCTACATAACCCAAGTTTCCGACAAACAAGATAATAGGCATTAAAAGGCCTGACATAAATTGTGATTTCAAGCAGATTTATAAAGTGTATTGTTGTACTTATCAAAGGTTTTGCAGACTCTTTTTTTCTTTGTTAAATGCTTTGATAACAACATGGCTGGAATACATTTCTTCCACATGACCATTGACGTGACCCAAATAAGCTTGTTGTGCCATAAAGTGTTTCTGAGATTTTTCATAATTAAAGAAATAATACCCATTGAAATAGGCACAATGGCCAAAGCAACCAAAGTCATTTCCCAGCTGATGGTCAGCATCATAATCAGAATACCGATAATAGTAGTTACTGAAGTGATAATTTGTGTTGCGCTCTGGTTCATACTTTGGGAAATCGTATCAATATCATTGGTAATGTAAGATAAGATTTCACCATTTGAAGTACCGTCATAATATTTAAATGGAAGACGATGCATCTTATTGGAAATATCTTTTCTTAAATTATATGTTACCTTCATTGTAACTTTGGACATCAAATGTCCTTGTAAATAACCAAATAACAAACTTACCAAATACAAACAAATTAGAATAATTGCAATTGTACCGATATATCCAAAGTCAATACCGGTTCCTGTACCGGAGACACTGCTCATGATGCCTTCGTACAATTTTGTAGTAGCCATACCTAATATTTTAGGTCCGACAATGGTAAATATTGTAGAGCACACAGCAAAAATAACCACTAGAATTAATAGCACTTTAAATTTGCCCATGTAACGCAGTAATTTACCAAAAGAATTTTTAAAGTTTTTTGCTTTTCTCCAGGAACAGCGGCGTTCCCACCAAACATTGCGCCACCCGGTTTGGAGAAAGTTTTTGTATTTTGTTCTTGATTACTCATTGTCTAACTCCTCCTTTGAAAGTTGTGACGAAGCAATTTCATAGTAGGTTTGGCAATTTTTGAGTAGCTCTTGGTGCGTACCTTTACCAACAATTTTGCCTTCATCCAAAACGATAATTTGTTCTGCATTCATAATTGTGCTAATACGCTGTGCAACAATCAATACGGTTGCATTTGAAGTATGTTCTTTCAAAGCTTTGCGCAAAACAGAATCTGTTTTAAAGTCTAAAGCAGAGAAACTGTCGTCAAAAATAAAGATTTCCGGTTTCTTTGTCAAAAGCACGTGCTATGGACAAACGCTGTTTTTGACCGCCGGATACGTTGGTACCGCCTTCAGAAATAGGGCTGTCAAAACCATCCGGCTTTTTCATAATAAAGTCGGTAGCCTGTGCAATATCTGCCGCAAGTTTTAAATCGTCCATAGTTGCATTTTCGTCTCCATAACGCAAGTTGGAAGCAATGGTACCAGACAGCAAAACACCTTTTTGCGGTACATAACCAATTTTGTTATGAAGCTCATGTTGAGATACATCTTTTACATTCACACCATCAATTAAAACTTCACCTGAAGTTACATCATAAAAACGAGGGATTAAGTTTACCAACGTGGATTTACCTGAACCTGTTGAACCGATAAAAGCTGTTGTCTGACCGGGTTTTGCAGTGAAGTTGATATTGCTTAACACTTCTTCATCAGCCCCGGCATAATGGAAGCTAACATTGCGGAATTCTACAACACCATCAATGCTGTCATCAAAATGTTTCGGTTGAACAGGGTCTTGAACGCTTGGTTCTTTTCCAAGTACTTCTCTGATTCTGGCTGCGGAAACAGCTGCACGAGGTACGATAATAAATACAATGGAAAGCATTAAGAATGCAATAATAATTTGCATGGAGTATTGCATGAAGGCCATCATGTCACCAACTTGAATACCGCCGTTTGCAACTTGATGTGCACCAATCCAAACAACAAGTAAACAAATACCATTCATGATAAAGGTCATAGCAGGCATTAAAAATACCATAACACGGTTTGTAAATAATTGCGTTTTACTTACATCCATATTTGCTTTATCAAAACGTTTCTTTTCAAAATCTTCCGTACCGAAAGCTCGAATAACAGTCATGCCGTTTAAATTTTCCCTTGCAACCAAGTTCAATCTATCTATTAATTTTTGCATAATTTTGAACTTAGGCATTGCAATGACAAAGATGACTCCGACCAGTAAGAACAGCAATCCGCATGCCAAAGCAATAATCCAACTCATAGATGGGGAAGAGCCTACAGCCATAACAGTACCGCCCACGGCCATAACAGGGGCATAACATATCATCCTGATACCCATTACCAACAATAATTGAATCTGTGTAATATCGTTGGTAGTACGGGTAATCAAAGAAGAAGTTGTAAATTCGTCAAATTCATTATTAGAAAAAGAAGTAACTTTTCTAAATACATCTCTGCGCAGATTGCGTGATACACCTGCTGCAATACGGGAAGCCAATAGGCAAACCAAAATAGATGCAATACCACCTGCCAGTGACAATGCCAGCATTTTCATACCTGCAATTACAATGTATGTTGTTTGTATGCTGGATTTGTTTTGTCCAAGCTCTTGGTAAATATTACCGTTTAAGATAGCTGCACTTTGAGAGAGCATAGAGGATTCTGTATTTTCTGCCTGTACTCTTGCATCATCAATCACTTGATCAGGCATTGCCTCCAGCTGTGGTTGCATTTGATAGAGTTCTTCAAAATTAATATCCGAAATACTACTGCTGCTGGAAGTATCTTCACTGTCAGGTTGTGCTGCAGCATTTTCATTGCTTGACATAGATTGCATGGTATAAATGAATGTCCATGTTGCCAAACCGAATGTATGATCCAATTGAGACATGGTATCGCTGTCTATGTTACTGTTCAATACATAAATATCTTGTGTAGCCAGCAATGGATATTCTTTTACGTAACGGTCATGTTCTTGACCTTGATCGTTAACAGAACGAAGCGTATAACTCTTATCAATAACTTCTTTTTCTTCGTCTGTCATAAACACTTTCAAAAACGAAAGTGCTTTGGCACTTATTGCCTTAGGTGTAGATTCTGAAATACCGCCCTGCTGAATACCAACATTTACAATGTCAGACATGTAATGTGGTAAGCTCAAATCACTAAATGCTTGACCAAACAACAGCAAAACGGCAAATACTACACTCAGCCAAAAAGGCTTTAAGTACTTTGCGAGCAATTTCACCATATGAGCATGACTTCCTTTCTTAAATAGGTTTAAATTTTGTCACAGGATGTGCCTTCATAGAAGATTACTTGAAAGCGATTAAGAAGTTCAATAAATTTTTCTTGTGTCTTTTTCTCCAAAATCTTCATAAATTTTATCCACAACGGCTAAAAACATCTTTTGGATGTGGACAAAATTTCTTTTCCTTGTTGGGTTAAACACACTAATACTTTCCGTCGATCTTCTTCAACCATGACTCTTTTGATATAGTCTTTCTTTTCCAAAGCTTTTAACATTTGAGAAACAGCCGGACCTGACATCTGGCTAACTTCCCTTATCAAAGAAGCTTCTACTCCTCCTGTTGATGAATCTTGATATCGCTCAATCATTCCCAGTGTAAAAATTCTCCCGGGGCAATACCAAACATTGCAGGAAAAGGTCTTTTATATCTTCTTAATCCTCCTAATACTTCTGCCAATTCTTCTTTTAAGGCATTGGCATCGCTCATGCCTGAATTCACCCCCTCAATTAACATTATTAATAATTAATAACATTAATAATTAATATCATTAACTTATTATACTCTCAATGAAGCGATTGTCAACAGTATTTGAAAAAAATGAAACAAGTTTAACACAAAATATACGATAAAACAAACATATTCTTTACATATAACTACTAAATGCGCTATACTGTTTATGGGAATTTTTATATGGAAAGGGGGAAAAGATTTATGCAGGAAAAAATAAATTTAGCAATTATAGGCGGAGGTGCTTCCGGACTCATTGCGGCCATTACAGCTTCAAAAATATGCAAACAAACAAAACAGATTACAATTTTTGAGGGCGCTTCGCGGGTAGGAAAAAAGCTGCTTGCTACAGGTAATGGAAGATGTAATTTAACCAATATACATGCAAGTGCAAAACACTATTATGGCGATACCAGACTGATTGAAGCTATTTTGCGTACATATCCACCTCAACGGGTCATACAATATTTTGAAGAAATTGGGCTTCTTTGCAAAGAAGAATCGGAAGGCCGTATTTATCCTTATAGTTTACAGGCCTCTTCGGTACTGGATGTGTTGCGTTTTAACGCAGAAGAATTGCAAGTGGAAATCATTTGCGATTGTCCTATTCACAATATTCAGTCGAAAAATGGTATATTCATTTTAGAAAATCATCAGCAACAAACTTTTATTGCCGATAAAGTAATTTTGGCAACCGGAGGAAAAGCTTCACCTCAACTGGGATCTGCCGGGAACGGATATACTTTTGGCAAAACAGTTGGGGCATACGGTTACACCGTTATATCCCGCACTGACCATTTTAAAAACGCCGCCGGAATATGTGAAATCTTTTAAAAAGGTATGCGAAGTCATGTTACAGCCACATTAAATGTAATGGCAAAGCCATACGACATGAAAAAGGAGAAGTTCAATTTACAGAGCAAGGTTTATCAGGAATATGTATGTTTCAATTTTTCCCGTCACGTTGCTCATAGTATTGCGAATAAACAGAAGATTACAATCCTTTTGATTTTATGCCGGAATATAGTGTATCCGGCATTGTAAACCAATTGAACCATGCAGTAAATCTATTTCCTCACTTTCCCGCAACGGAGATATTAAAAGGTTTCATAAATAAAAGGTAGGGGGAAACGATTGTAAAAAACAGCTGTTCCTCAGTCCAAAGAAATGCTGGCAGAACAATTGACAAAACCGATTTTATGGCAATTGCCAATGCTGTCAAGCAATTTTCATTTCCCTTGCATCGGAGTAGCTGACTGGAAACAGGCACAAGTGACTGCAGGGGAGTTTCACTGTCACAGTTAAACAGCTCTTTGGAATCAAAAAATTCACAAAGGATTATATTTTTCAGGTGAATTGCTAAATATTGACGGTGATTGCGGCGGCTACAATTTGAACGGGGCATGGATTAGCGGAATTACAGCAGGAAAAGCTGCAGCAAAAAAGTTTACGCCATAAAGATAAAGCGAGGATATCAACTACATGATAAGAGTTCCTGAAATTAAACTGCCATTGGACAGTACAGAAGAAGATTTATTGTTTTATACTGCAAAACAAATGAAGACAGATGTAAAAGAAATACAATCCATACAATTGGTCAAACGCTCCATTGATGCACGAAACAAACAGAACATTCATTTTATATGTACAGTGGATGTAGCACTCAATCATGAATCTGTATTTATGAAACATAACAAAAATTCTAAAATAAAATATGTTGCGCCGTATGAATATACCATTCCTGCCACAAAAGCTGGAAACAAGACCTATTGTAGTAGGGTTTGGACCTGCGGAATGTTTGCGGCACTTATCTTAGCACAAGCCGGACAAAATCCGATTGTAATTGAGCGCGGAAGTGCTGTTGAAAAACGACAAGAACAAGTGTTTTCATTTTGGTACGGAGAAAAGCTAAATCCCGAATCCAATGTGCAGTTTGGCGAGGAGGAGCAGGAACATTTTCAGACGGAAAATTAAATACAGGTACAAAAGACGGAAGAGCCAGAAAAAGTATTATTAGAATTGGCGGAAGCTGGTGCTCCCAGCGAAATTTTGTATCTGGCACATCCTCATATAGGAACAGACTATTTACCAAATACTGTGCGAAATATTCGTAAGAAAATTATTTCACTTGGAGGTGAAATACATTTCGATACAAAATTAACGAATATTACTGAGAAAAACGGAGCTATTTCCTCTATTGAAATACAAACTCAAAATGGTACTTCTACTATATTAGAAACCAAACATCTGATTTTAGCCATTGGACACAGTGCCAGGGACACCTATGAAATGCTGTATAACAGCAATTTAGTACATATAGAACAAAAACCATTTTCAATTGGGGCCAGAATTGAGCATCCGCAATCACTAATCAATCGCACTCAATTTGGTCCTTATGAAAACATCCCGTGTTGGGTGCGGCGGAATACAAGCAAGCGGTGCATTTAAAAAACGGGAGAGGCGTATATACATTTTTGTATGTGTCCCGGAGGTATTGTAGTTGCGTCGGCGTCTGAGGAAGGGGGAGTAGTGACCAACGGAATGAGCAATTTTGCTCGTCATGGAAAAAATGCCAATGCAGCCTTGCTTGTTGGCGTTGGTCCTTCCGATTTTGTAGATGTGCATCCTTTGCCCGGAATGTATTTACAACGGAAGTTGGAACAACGCGCATTTGAATTAGGCGGCAAAACATATGCAGCTCCTGTCCAAAGAGTAGAAGATTTTATTGAGCGTCGTGCAAGTACACGATTAGAGATGTAACCCCAACGTATCAGAGGGGAGTGGTTCCGTGCGACTTATCCTCCTGCTTTCACGAAGAAATTTATGAATCTCTTCGTGAAGGAATTTTGAAAAATCAATCACAACATGAATGGTTTTTCATATGGTGATGCACTATTGACTGCTGTTGAAACGCGCAGCTCTGCGCCAATTCGTATTTTGAGAGATGAAACACTTCAATCGGTTACTTTAAAAGGATTATATCCTTGCGGTGAAGGAGCAGGATATGCAGGTGGAATCGTTTCTGCCGCAGTTGACGGCATCAAATGTGCGGAACAAATTTTGTATTCTGCCTTACAATAATAAATGGTAGTCCCTTATAAATTCAGCAAATGGCAACAGGTATAAGTACCTAACATTCAGCTATTTTTATTAGGAATTAAAAATAAGGACTATGCTTGTAACATATAAAAAAAAAAAGAAAACACCTGTTTTGATAAGATACAGGTGTTTTTCTTTTATCTAATATAATATATATTATCGGTTCGTCTTGGTTTTGCAGGTGCAGGTTCATATCCTGTTCGTATCCAAGATACTACACAAGCGACCGGTTCATATCCATCCGGTAACTGAAATCTTTTTTGAATATCAGAATCAAAAATTTCCCCAAAGGCAATTCCTATGTAGCAACTGCATGCAGCATTTTAGAGCATCATCCTCGACCCGTTTTATCTTTGGTGCAGAACAAACAATGCAGTTGGATTACGGTATAAAATGGCATAGGGGACATGGAAGATAAAACCTCCATTTTCCATCATTTGCAGTTTATCTAAATTTCTTTTGATAAAATCAATGTCTTGAATTACGGTATGTCCGAGTGGTTTAAGGAGCTAGTCTTGAAAACTAGTGATCTCGCAAGGGACCAAGAGTTCGAATCTCTTCTCCTCCGCCATCTTGTCTATTACATTTTAATATGTTTTCATAAATTTCACTGTTTTGGAGAAATACTCAAGTGGTGAAGAGGCTCCCCTGCTAAGGGAGTAGGTCGGGTAACCGGCGCGAGGGTTCAAATCCTCTTTCTCCGCCAAAAGTCGCTAACTTGCTGGGTTTAGAGGCTTTTTGTTTTTACTTTTAAATTGCAAAATGGTGGGAAATTGTTAAAAAATTTTGCTGTTACAGTATATGGCGCTTGATAGGTAGGAAAAACGTCTACAATTATCTCCTTTCTAATTAAATTGAGAAGAAAACAGAGTGCAACGTGTGAAAAATTAAACACAAACAATTGTTTGTTTCCTGAAAGTATTATATAAAATGTTATATTACATAAATATTCTATTTAAAAGGAGAAAAAGTATGAAAAAGTATTTTTTTGTTTTAGCTGCCTGTGCTGTAGTATCGGCCGCTTTAGTAGGTTGTGGAAGCAGTTCCTCGCCAGAAAGCCAAAGTGTAGCTACATCGGATAATGCTGTAGCGCAAAATAAAGGGGTATCGGGCCGTATCATTTGAAATTAGTGATACAGCAAGAACCGAAGAAATCACAGAAGGCACTGCTTTGATTGTAAAATACACGATTACCAATAATAGTGATGAAACAATTACTCCTGGTAGTGTAACTCGCCTCAAGTATTCCAAAACGGAGTTTCGTTGAGTGGCATTACCATTATAGGTGCCGAAAACGAGCTCTTATGGATAATGAGTATAAATCTATTCAGCCAGGTGCTTCTATTGAAGTGGAAGAGGCATTTACGCTTGACGATACAACAATGCCAATTCAAGTGTCTGCTGAGATGAAGGCAGTACAGCCTAATTCCATTAAACTTATAGATGGAATTCTAAAAGCAGATATTTCTGTTACTGAATAACAACAGATTCATTGATACCACATTGTTATATATTAAGTGTGATATTTTTTATTGAAAAAATTACTTTTATTTTGTTATACGCAATACAAAATTATAAAAGAAACTGCAGAAACTAAAAATAATCAAAGTATTTTTTGATACAAGACGCTTTCATACGCTTACCCTGAACGTATATTTTGATATACTTTCAGGTATTTCTTCTGATTTTACTATATGGGAAACTACCTATTATCGCAGAATGAAATCTCATGGCAGTATTAGAATGGTATAGGGGAACAGGACTGAGACCTTATTTGTCCGCATTAAACACAAAAGAGCTGCATGCATTCGAGGAAGAAATATTATGTGTGTTAGCCAAAACATATCCTGTTCAGCCAAATAGAGAAATTATTTTTAGGTTTCCCAGACTATTTATCATTGCAAACATATAAAATGAATGGTTATTAAAAAAAAGAAACAGGCGGATTGCGATTTATCCGCCTGTTTCTTTTTTAATTGATTGTCCACCCAACTCTTTATCAATAGAGTATTTTGCTGAAGTGCTTTCTCCTGCAAATGTAAATTTATCAATGATATCTTGTGCTGTGTCTTCTTCTTGAATTTGTTCATTAATGTATTTATGCATAAAAATTTCAGTCGCATAATCATTCTCTTGTTTTGCCAAGTCATGTAATTTATAAATAGATTTAGTTACGTTGCGTTCATGCTCCAGTACCAATTTAGCAATTTTTCAGAGGGTCAGTTTCTTTAATCGGCTCAACCTGAACCGGTTTTAATTCAACAGACATATCTCGCTGCTGCATAAAATGAATAAAGTCATGAGAATGTTCAAACTCTTTCTTGATACTGTTTAAAGAGCCATGAAGAATAACCTTTGTAATTTTCTTCATGTGTTTTTATGGACATTGCCAAATATAAATATCCGGAATACATTTCTAAATTAATATGTTCATTCAATGCTTTTACTAACTTTTACTTACCATTATGCTTGCCATCCTTTACTGTAATTTTCATACCTACGAAAATAGGATTGAATGATTTGTGGCTATTGTATATCTTTTCATTCTTTTTTTGTCAAGATACGATATGACACAAAAAATGTAAGTTTTTTTGAATCTTTTCGCACACATTTCTTCCTATTCTTGACAAAGATTTCTGAAAACCTTGACAAAAAAAAAAAAACTTATCATGTCTATAATATGGAAAATAAGCGGTTCTTGTTTAAGTTCCGCTTGTTTTTCTCGAATAAAGTTATTAACAAGCTAACTTATTCGAGAAAAAAGAAATTAAATATTTCAGTAACATCAGTTAAAGAGGGAAAGAATATGTCAGAGGAATTAACTCGTTTTCAAATTCAACTGCTATTATATTTTTTTAGAAGCAGAGCCGAAAAAAAGAACTGTTACAGATAAGCAAGATATTTTGGTAAAACCAAAAAGTATCTGTAACACGCACTGGATTCTCTGGAAAAGTTGGGTATAGTAGAGAACACAAGCCAGAAAACAGTGCTTTCACACTATGGAACAAAGCTTGCTCAAAATTTCAACAGCAGTATCAAATAGCAGAAAGGTACATGCAATATTTAGACCTAACCCCATTACAGGCAAAAATAATGCTTTATCTGCGTTACTTGCAGGATTTTCGGAAGAATATTTAAACCGAATGCAAGAACAGGAAGAACGCATGTATATCAAAGAAGTGTTTGCCGGACGCCAAAATTTCAGTGGACAAGAGTTGTGTGATTATTTGAAAGATGGCAGCTACTTCTTTCCTTTTGTTATTTATAGAGAGCATATCAAAAATGGAAACAATATTTCAATGGGTAACAGAGGGTTTGAACACCCGTGTGAACTGATTGTAAAGACCATATTGGAACTATTTATCTTACGATAAGAACAGTGAGCGCACCTTCTGCCTTAACAGGTCCATTAATGGAAGGTCGCATCAAATCGCTTTCTTATCAGCTTAATGGAAAATTGACAAATGCTGAACAAGAAGGAAGATATTTTTGTTTTCCTGCCAAAGCGCTTCAATTTATTTCAATGGGGAGCGGCCGTGATATTGTATTGCATGGAAGTGTATGTATGCAAATGCAATGTAGCGTGGGAATTATTCACATGCCGGAAAGTTTAGCGATTTTACCATGTTTATATCTTAAAAAATCTTGTAATTTTAAAATTTTCTGTTTCACATGTGAAACAGAAATAATTTCTTGCTATTTCCTATCAAATTTCTATCATTTACAAATTATTGCATCAAATAATGGCTGAAATAGCTGCATTTTGTTTCATAAATGAAACAAAATGCCTATTTACAGTATCTTTTGTAATGCTATATTTATTTTGCTTTAAGAACCTACTCTGATTGAGGGGTATTTTTTTAAAGAAAAAGTTAGCTTCAGCTAACCTGTTTTGTTTCTTAACATGGTTTTCGTTTTCCACTAAAAAACGAACCCAAAAATCAAAAAAGCGTAGGCAAAGTTTTTTCAATGAAACCATGAGAAAAGAAGGAGGGTTCCGCATATAGAGGAAATTGTGGGTTACTATGTTATCATCGTGAGTTAAAGCTTAAACTAACTCAAATCATTCTCTTATGGATTGATAGGAAAAAGGAGGAATTTAAAACTATGAACAGAATTAGGCAAAGCTTTGTAAAGCGCAGTCTTTCAGCTCTTCTTGCCTTGACTATGGTTCTTGGAATGGGAATTATCAATGTCTTTGCGGCAGAAACAGGAGTTGAAAATCAAAATGGAGCTGTCACTTTTGCGGCCTCATCCAATAAAAATGTTACCCAATTAAACGCACCTGTGGAAGATGGCGTTTACTATGCAAATATCAACTTAAAAAACGCAAGCAATCCCACACAATATTCTATGGGTAATGCAGCTTTGAGAGGCAGTACCAGCTATCTTTCAAAACAACCCAACGACACCGAATATAAACAACTGATTGTCGTTAAAGATGGCAAAGCTACTGCTTTGGTAGAATTTATGCCAATGGGATATATCGGCATGTATGGCATGCTTGCAGAACTGGAGGCAGTAACGCCTACACAATGCACTCAATTTGGTGTACCCGATGAAGATTATACTGCTTATACATCCGCAAATATCCTTTCATATCACAAAACACAAGATGGCAAGGTAGTATATGACAGTTATAACGATCCGAACTCGCAATATGTATTTGACGGTGTAGGCGACGACTGCAAACGTCCGGCCGGATTTGGTCGTGAGGAAGAATATGTAAACATTTCCAATCAACCGTATGCTCATCTAATGTCATTGGATGTTACACCTATTCAAATTGAAGGCTTTGGAGATACACCTACCACTGCTTCTGAATTTACAGTTGACAACGCAGCATTTGTACATGTATTTGTACCGGTTATGTTCTCTATTTCTACCAGCACCGGTGACCAATATGCAAGAATAGAAGTAGATTGGAACAATTTACAAAAAGTGTCCAATCCTGAAAATAATGTACAGTATCAACTGTATCTTGCAACTCAAGTACAAAAAGGCAATTATACAGATGTTTCTTACAATGCTTTACAAACAGCCATTACTTCTGTAAAAGAAAGATTAACAAATATTTGGCCTTCTCAAACAATTGAAGTATCCGGTTCCGGTATTCAGGCACAACCTGTTTTAAATATGGATGAGCCTGACGCTGACGAACAAGCTCAATTGGCATCTCAACTAGCAACAGCTATGAATAATCTGGAAGAAAAAAGGGGATAAAACTTCTTTAAATTCTTTGATTACAGAAGCAGAACAGAAAGTAGAAACTGACTATACTACAGCATCCTGGGCAACATTCCAAGAAAAATTGACAGCGGCAAAAGAAGTACAGAACAATTCTGATGCAAGCACTTCTGAGATTACTGCTGTAGTAAACGATTTGCAAACAGCAATGGACGCTTTGGTAAATCGTGCAAATACCGACAATCTTTCAGCCTTAATTGCAACCGCTAAAGCAAAACAGAATGACGGTTATACAACTGACAGCTGGAATGCCTTACAAACAGCAATTACCGAGGCGGAAGCTGTCGTTGCAAATCCGGATTCTTCACAAAGTGAAATTGAAAGTAAATTAAACGCACTTCAAAATGCGCTGGATACATTGATTGTTGACAGCGGCAATTTGGACAAAAATAATTTACCCGATGGCACTTATTCTATTTACGGCGAAATGATTAAAATGAATCGCCAAGAACATTCTATGAGCAATGATGCAATCAACCACTACATTAAATTGACAGTGGAAAATGGGCAATATTATTTAACCATGGACTTTAAAGGTCTGTCCTATCTGAATAGATTTGGTTATTTGGCAGAACTTTCTTACTATGAGAATGGTTATACGTTCGGCAGCTACGGTTCTATCAATGGTACTCGTGTTTTGCTGATGTGCTAACAACTCAGAAAAACGATGACGGCAGCGATGTCATAGATGAATTTAATCAGGCAGGCGGTTCTTCCGAAGGATTGCTATATCCTGACCAAGTGAAGCTTCCATTGGTAGCAGACGCTTTGGCTGATCCTGACGGTTACGTTCCTCTTCATGTATTTGTACCTGTAATGGAAGATATCTCTGAAGGAACCGGAGACCAAGATGTTCTGTTAAAATTGGATTGGTCCACTTTAACAGCTACTTCTGAAGACGATCCGAACTTTAATCCTGATGATAACCAAGAGCAATCTCCTGCAGTTGATTTGGTAGATACAGCAACCGGTATTAAAGTACATGCTGATGCCGGTACATTACCGGAAGGTGTAAAACTTGTAGTAGAACCAATTACTTCCGGAGCTGACTATGATAAAGCTACGGTTTCTCTTATGGATGTAGGCAAGAAATTTAAACTGTACAACATTCATTTGGTTGACGCTCAAGGCAATGAAGTACAACCAAACGGTACTGTAACAGTCAGCTATCAAATTCCTGAAGGATATGACGCTAATAATCTTGCTGTTTACCGTATGAATGAAGACGGAAGCAAAACATTAATTAAAGGCACAGTAGAAAACGGAACCTATTCCGTAATTCAAAAAAGCTTTAGCCAATATGCACTTGTAGAAAAGGGCAGCACAATTACAGATGCACAAAATACAGCAAACAGCCCTAAAACAGGCGATGTTACAATGATTGGTGTATTTAGTTTCATCGCTTTGGCTTCTGCCGGCGCGATTGCTGTTACTCTTATTGCAAGAAAACGCAAAGCTGAATAAGGAGAATTGATATGGTTAATACTGCATCAAAGCTATTTAAGGCACTGTGCAGTATGGTTGTAATGCTCGCTTTGGTGGCGAGCATTACTATACATGTATCTGCCGCCTCACATGGCATTTATACCGCGACAGCAGCACCGCATTACAGACATCCAAATACAGGTGTGATTGAAGATTCCGGAGGTGAAGGTTCTGCGGTATTGGGACAATCTATGACAGACAGTGCAACCGATACTCATGCGCTTGTTGAGGTAGATGCAAATGGAAATACATATGCCACAATACGTCTGAAACTCTCACAATATACTTCCAATCAACAATTTTATATTGATACTACGGGAAACGGTTCTTACACACCTGTCTCTGCAACTATCATGCAGGAAGATTATGCAAATGATACAACGGACTACCGCATCAAAGTTCCCAGTGAAAATACCATTATTCGATGCACCATGTATGTAGAGCCTATGGGACGCAATGTTGTTTGGTACATTACGTTATCCAATCTGCAGTCCGGTTCCGGAGACTTTATTACCAGCATTACCGTAAATAATACCCCTGTACAAGAACCGACAGTTCCTGAACAACCCCAAGAACCATCACAATCTCAGCAGGAATCTTCTGCTCCTGAAACCATTTCTTCTGAAACAACCAGTTCTGAAACTGCGTCTTCAGAAATCACCAGTGAGACTCCTTCAGAAACTTCATCTGTTTTGGGAATACAAGAATTCGATGTGACCAGTGATACATCTTCTGACATTGTCTCAGAATCAGACGGAGCTAATACTGCGGTTATTTGGGGCGTTATCGGAGGTGTAGTCGCTGTCATTATCATAGGCGGCTGCATTTGGTACTTCTGTTTCTTTAAAAAGAAAAACTAGGAGGCCGGTCAAATGAAAATGAAAAAATTTTGACCTTAGGACTTGCTGCTAGGATGGCAGTTTCTATGGTAGGGTGCGTCAATCAGCACCCTGAAGGGGCAAACAGTACAGCTGCATCTTCTGATGATGTAAGAATTGTCGCAACTTCTCCCGCTACTGCAGATATCTGTGACAGATTAGAGCTTGATTTGGTAGGCGTTTGTTCTTCCCTCTCAGCACCATTCCGGAACGGTACAAAGATGTCACACAAATTGGTACAGCTATGTCTCCCGATTTGGAAATATTGAAATCGTTAAAGCCTGACTATGTACTTTCTCCAAGCAGCCTGCAAAGCGATTTGCAGCCCAAATATGAATCTATCGGAGTCAATTCCATCTTTTTTTAAATCTGAAGAGTGTGGAAGGTATGTATGCTTCTATTTCAGACCTTGGACAAAAATTTGACAGGGAAGAGCAAGCACAAGCATTGGTAGATGAATTCAATGCATTTATGGAGGAGTACAAAAAAAAAAAACGAAGGCAAAGAATCTCCTCGCGTACTTGTATTGATGGGATTACCCGGCTCCTACATTGTTGCAACAGAAAACAGCTATGTGGGCAGCTTAGTAAAATTGGCACGCGGCGTTAATGTTTATCAAGGAACCGACCAAAGAATTCTTAAATGCAAACACAGAAGATATGCAAAGTAAAGATCCGGACATCATTGTACGTGCAGCGCATGCACTGCCGGATGATGTAGTAGAAATGTTCAAAGAAGAATTTGAAACAAATGATATTTGGAAACATTTCCGCGCTGTTCAGGAGGGGCAGAGTCTACGACTTATCTTATGACAAATTCGGTATGAGTGCAAAATTTAACTATCCGGAAGCTTTAGAAGAATTACAGCCGATGCTGTACGGAGAAGATTCATAAAAAACACAGTAATGTTTATGAAAGAATGTGTTTACAAGGAGGACGCTTGTGGTAAACAAACTAAAAATTATTTTATCCTTTTCCATCACAGCGGTGGCTCTTGTTGTTCTATTTCTGTTTGCCGTAAACACAGGAAGTTTAAAAGTGACACCCATAGAATTGTTCAAAGGATTATTTATTTCATACAACGAAAATGTAGCGACCATTTTCGATCTCCGTTTTCCGCGTATCTTTATTGCAATTTTGGGTGGAGCAGCCACCGCAGTTTCCGGCGTACTGCTGCAAGCTGTGATGATGAAAATCCGTTGGCTGACCCGGGAATTATCGGCATTAGCTCAGGAGCCAGTTTAACTGCTGTATTAATTACAGCTTTTGTTCCTGCTTTGTATTATTTTACCCCTTTATTTGCGTTTTTGGGAGGCATGCTGGCTTTTATTCTCGTATACAGTTTGTCTTGGAAAGGCGGACTTTCACCGGTACGTATTATTTTGGTCGGTGTAGCAATAGAAGCCATGCTTTCAGGTATTATGAGCGCATTTAATTCGGGTACGGGCAGCAATTATTCCGGTGTAGCGAGTATTGTGAATGCAAATATCAGTATGAAAACATGGGATGATTTCTACACACTGCTTTGGTATGTATTGGCAGGACTGATTGCTTCCTTTTTTGTTGCCGGCGCTTGCAATTTGTTGGCGTTGGAAGATAAAACAGCACGTTCATTGGGCGTAAATGTTACAAGCAGCCGCATTATCATATCAATTATCGGAGTGCTTCTGGCCAGCATTTCTACGGCTATCATCGGACCTATCAGTTTTTTAGGCTTAATCGTTCCTCATATTGCCAGATTGCTGGTTGGAAGTAATCATAAATTGTTAATTCCGTATTCTATTTTACTTGGAGCATTTACTTTTGCTTTTGGCAGATACATTGGGACGCACCATTGCAGCCCCATACGAAATCAGCGCATTATTATTATGGCGGTGATTGGCGGTCCGTTCTTTATTATATTGCTAAGGAGGTCCAGACAAAAATATGCAGGATAATATTTTTACCGTAAAAGACCTCTCATTTGCTTATGGAAAACAAAAAGTTTTGGACGATTTGGCACTTACGTTGCATGAAGGAACCATCACAACGCTGATTGGAGCAAACGGCTGTGGGAAATCCACTTTGTTTAATTTAATGACCAAAAACTTAAAACCGGATTCCGGAGAAATCTTCCTTCGCGATAAAAATATAGCAGATTTGAAATTAAAAGAATTTGCCAGAGAAGCTGCTATTGTACATCAGTACAATACCGCACCTATGGATATTTCCGTGGAAAAGCTTGTCTCATACGGCAGAACACCGTACCATACCATGGGGCTTTCTCCGAATGTAAAAAAAGACGAAGAAAAAGTCAACTGGGCAATGGAAATAACCGATACATTGAAACACAAACACAAGGCGGTATCCCAGCTATCCGGCGGACAAAAACAGCGTGTTTGGATTGCAATGGCATTGGCACAAGATACAAAAATATTATTTTTGGACGAACCTACTACCTATTTGGATATACGCTATCAACTCCAAATTTTAAAGTTAATTCGTCAGCTGAATCAGGAATATAATCTCACAATTGTTATGGTCCTGCACGATATTAATCAATCTTTATATTACAGCGATGAAATTATTGCGATGAAAGACGGAAAAATTATTGCGCAAGGACTTCCGGAGGATATCATTACACCGGAGTTGGTAAAATCTGTTTTGATGTGGAATTAAATATTTCAACGGAAAACGGAAAGCCGTTTATCTTACCAATTTAAAAAGATGAAACGTCTTATATTAATAAGGCGCTTTATCCGTAAACAGACAGAAGGGAGGCTACTGCCATGAAACAGAAAAAACAGTAGAAGATTACTTAAAACCATATACATCTTACAGTGCCGTAACGGAATTGTCCGCGGCTCTGATATCGCGCAAGAGCAAAAATGTTTCTCGCCCTACCGTCTCCATTGCTTTAAAAGATTTAGAGCAGGAGGGCTATCTGTTTACGGATGAAGCGCATGAAATACATTTAACAAAAATTGGTCAAAAAATTGCAGAAGCTACTTATGAGCGACATCAAACCCTCCAAAACTTACTTATAAAATTGGGGGTTGACCAACAAACAGCAGCTGCAGATGCCTGTAAAATGGAACATGCTGTCAGCCAGAAAAAGCTACCGCGCTTTAAAAAGCATTAGCAGAAAAACACTGAATCTGCAATCTTTTGCAAAGAGAAACAGGAAAAGGAGAATTGTTTTCTATGAAGCTAAAAAGAATTATCTTCTTGGTTGTTGGCTGTATTTCGCTTGGGTTAGGATGCATTGGAATTATTCTTCCTATTTTACCTACAGTACCGTTTTTTTGGTAACCGTATTTTGTTTTGCAAACAGCTCACAAAAATTACATGACTGGTTTATTGGTACCTCTATGTACAAAAAGCATTTGGAATCCTTTGTCAAGAAAAAGGAATGACCGTAAAAACCAAGGCAACTATCATTACCAGCGTTACACTTTTAATGGGACTTGGTTTTTGCATGATGTTCCGCGTACCTGTCGGACAAATTATTTTAGCAGTTGTATGGGTATGTCATATGGTTTATTTCTTGTTTGGTGTGAAAACAATCAAAAAAGAAGATATTGAAAAACAATATCCGTATGTTATGCAATTACAGCTGGAACATGTGGAGCATAAAAAACAGCAAAAAAAATTAGTACGTATTTTAAATAAAAACGAGCATCTGAGAGCCTCTCTTGATACTTCCAATTTTGTTATTTCCATCCGCTCCGAACAAGAATTAGACAGAGAAAAATTCATACAAACAGCTCAGCAAGTTGGATGTACCGTAAAACCCGCTGAAACAATTACTGAGAAAGAAACAGTCAATACATAATACCATATAAACTAAAACGCCAATCTCACAAAAGGATTGGCGTTTTTAATTTTATCATACAAGAATAACATATCTTACTGTATTTCATAAACCATATTTCCTTTTCCGACATATGATAGAGTAACTACATAGAAGAGGGAGAGAGTATGGAGAATAAAACAGATTATGTAACGATTTCATTATCGCTGCATTTAGTCTTCGCAAGACTAATGAAAGAACATGCCTTTTTCTTAGAAAATAGTTTTATGGCAAAAGACAAGGTATTTTCAGATGAAGCGGCATACCATAAAAAGAAATTTGAAAAATTGTTGTCCGATACAATTGCGTTGAGTAATGGTATGCTGCCGCAGTACCTCTTGGAATCCGGTTGTATTCTTACAAAATATACGATGCAGGCAGAAAAAAAGAACAGAATCTTTAACGGAATTCCTATCAATTCCGCTATAACATTTGCTGAACGTGAATTAATACCTTGCAGTCATCCAAACATAACACCCGGTATCATTTATCAGGTAAAACGATGCAATCAATATGCCATTCGGATTTTAAATGGAATGATTCAATTTAAAGAGCGCATATTAAAACAGGTTCTGTCTTGTCAAATGGCCATCAGCATTTATCCAACTTGGTTGACACATACCATTTACGAAGCTAAATTATATCGAAGTTATATTATGAATGCTGAAACAAAATATTACTTTAAATACGGAACTGCAATTCAAACTCAAATCAGTTGGAATCAAATTATGACAGAACACGCTTTAATAACTGCGGGTATGATGGATCCAACAGAACAAAGTTTCATTCGGAAAAACATTGCTCTTTCCGATATGTTTGCGCAAGATACGCAGAGATTAAAAAGTCAAAAACCCAAATGAGCAAGCCGCCACAAGAGATCGTATCACAGACCATTCAATTCAAAAGAATTAAACGAATCTGCTTTGCAAGGTATTTTTAAACTGCAAAATAAAGTCAATTATTCTTCCTTTGATGGCAGACCATATGTTAAGAGAAACTTTGTTTTACCTTTATCTGCAACAAAATCCATGGAAATACACATAATAAAAATGCGCTTCCTTTTCTTATCAATAAGAAGGAAGCGCATTTTTCATAAAAAACACACCTAAAGGGTGTGAGAAACTATCCAGTAATTTTTCAAGCAATGAAGCACATTTATCTTTTGTTTGCAAAGCAATCACTGCAGTAAACAGGACGATCGTTGCTAGGCTGAAATGGAACTTTACATGTGCAGCCACATTCGGAACATGTAGTTTCAAATAGTTCTCTTGTAGTTCTGCTTGCATCGTCTCTTGTTTGTTTTCTTGCATCACGGCAAGGTTTGCAGCGTTGTGGCTCATTGGTAAAACCTTTTTCTGCATAGAACTCTTGTTCACCGGCAGTAAAGTCAAATTCGTTGCCACAATCTTTGCAAATTAAAGTTTTGTTCTCGTACATAAAATAAAAGTACCTCTTTTATAAAATATTATACCAAACACGCTTTGTCAGGCATGGTACTAACTATAGGCTAGTTTACGATGTTTGTCAATGAAAAAGCAGAAAATAAATCAGAAAGTTCGCAAGTAATAAAATCCAATATATCAAAAATGACAAATAGATACAAAAATAGGTAAAAGCGCTTTGTTTTTCGTTTAATCTATTATCCCAAATTTGGTGGATATCGGATCACGGAACAATCCAATATGCGGAGGATAATATGTGAAAATCACAAATGCCGCAAAAAACAAAATAAACACAACAATGGCCATAATCGTCGTGGAAGTTTTTCTCTGTAACGTTTCATACCATAATTGGTATATAAAAACGTTACAAGCGCTCCGATGAAAAATGTCACCAAATCCAGCCATAAATAATGGTTTCCCAATATTCCTGTATACGTATAAAATACTGCTATAATTGTAAACATTCCCAATACTGTGCCGGTAACTCGGGCAGCGATAAAATTTTTAGATTCTTTTCTAATCCAGATATATTCAATCGCACTGAAAATCAAAACTGGAAAAAACAACAATTTTAAATGCTCCCATGTACTTTCATTCACCGGACAGAAAAATCCAATCCATGTTTGTTTTCCGCTCCAATCATATATAAAAGTGAAATACACCGCTTAAAGCACAAACCACTAAGAATCCTGTTATTTCCCATATTAATACTTTCTTTTTCATGTGATAACCTCATATCCTTACAATTTTCTTCCTACAACCTGCAGCAGACATAAATTAGCATTTGCATTTCCGGCCTGTAAGATTATGTTTTTTTCACTTTGTACCGCCATATGCAGTTCTTGGCCTTCCATAAGGTCAAACAAAAACGTTTTATGAATACCAACCTCATCCAACGATAACGATTGTAATGATGTGGTAATCCAGTTATCATTTACTTTAATTCCTACAAAAATCTCCCGATGTTACGCCTTGGCAAGGAGTAAAACTGTAACTAATTAAGTACGTACCACTGTTTTGAATGACAATATGTGACTGTTTGTAAATTTTTAAGCCGGATACACTGGTCATACCGTCAAAATGAACCGGCTGTCCTTGGTGTTCAATTGTTTGTGAAAACAATGCATAAAAAATTTCCTCTTGATAATGGTGCAGGTTCTACATTTGATTGTTCCGAAACAGAGGATTGCAGTTGAGCTGAGAACATAGACATACACTGGGGAAACAAATTTTGATTTTGCATACTGGAGTAGTTCACCAATCATCCCTTCTTTCTGGAGATTAGAACATAAAGATAACCTCAACATTAGCATATGCGATTTTAGAATTATAAGTGAACCATTTGGAAAAATTTATCTGCTTATGAATATTACCATTGACTATTAGTAAAGTTTAAAGTATACTAAATACATATACAAAACAAGTATGATTCTTATTATTAAAAATAGAAGCATAAAATATACAGGAGGCTATATAGTATGTCACAACTATTCCAATCTACTTTTCACACATTGACTATGGATGAAGCCAAAATTGAAATTGAGGATAATCCTAATATCATCATTGTAGATGTGCGTGCGTACCTGAAGAATACCAAAAAGGACATATTCCCGGGCAATCAATGTCCCTGTGGAAACACCACAGTTGATTACAGAAAAATTCCGGATAAAAACGAAACTATTTTGTATACTGCTTAAGCGGCGGACGCAGCCAAAGAGCATGTGAACTATTTGCCGATATGGGATATGGACATATTACAGACATTGGAGGCATTCTCTTCTGGCCGGGAAATCTGGAAAAGGGGAGTAGGACAATGAAAGTAATCATCGTAGGCGGCGTTGCAGGAGGTGCTTCTGCAGCAGCACGATTGAGACGTTTAGATGAAAATGCACAAATTATCATATTGGAACGCGGTCAGCACATCTCATATGCCAACTGTGGTTTGCCCTACTACGTAGGCGGTGTTATTACAGAAGAATCCAATTTGACATTGCAAACCCCTCAAAGTTTTTATGAACGTTTCCGCATTGATGTACGAACCAATACGGAAGCTGTTGAAATACATACTGAGGACAAAAAGTTACAGTATGTAATCATAATACAGGCGAAAAATATCAGGAGACTTACGATAAGTTAATTTTGTCTCCCGGTGCGAAACCAATCAGACCGAATTTGCCCGGAAGTGATGATGCCAGAGTTTTTACATTAAGAACAGTTCCGGACACATTAAAAATACGCGCATATGTGGAACAAAACAAACCGAAATCTGCAGCGGTCATTGGCGGTGGTTATATCGGCATGGAAATGGCTGAAAATTTAAAACATGCAGGTTTGGACGTAACCGTTATTGAAATGGCCGAACATATTATAGCGCCGTTGGATTTAGATATGGCCGGTTTGGTTCAACATTACGCCAGAAAAATGGCATTCGTTTAATTTTAAAAAATGGAGTACAGGCCCTTATACCAACCGAATCTCACATTGAAGTTCAGTTAAGTCATGGTACTTTGAATGCCGACTTGGTTTTAATGTCTGTTGGGGTAAAACCGGAAACAGACATTGCGCAAAAGGCGGGAATTTTATGTAATGCCAGAGGAGCAATCCTGGTAGACGAACATATGCGTACTTCAAAACCTGATATTTATGCGGTAGGCGATGCCATTGCAGTGACCAATTTTGTTACCAAACAGGAAGCTTATATTCCTTTGGCCGGTCCTGCAAACAAACAAGGGCGTATTGCAGCCGACCATATATGCGGACGCAATGTTTCCTTTAAAAGGAACACAAGGCACGTCTATATTAAAACTATTTGATATGACAGTAGCGACTACAGGCATTCATGAATTACAAGCAAAGCAATCCAATTTGGATTATGATACCATCATTACGTATTCTCCATCTCATGCAACTTATTATCCAAACGCAAAAAATATGATGATAAAACCATCTTTGAAAAGCAAAGCGGAAAAATTTTAGGTGCACAATTGGTAGGATACGAAGGCGTAGATAAACGCTGTGATGTTCTGGCAACCGCAATCCGAGCCGGAATGACTGCATATGATTTAACCGAATTGGAATTGGCATACGCACCTCCGTTTTCTTCTGCAAAGGATCCTGTGAATATGATTGGATTTGCAATTGAAAATATCTTAACAGGTCTGGTAAAACAGCACCATTGGTATGATATTGCCAAACTGCCGAAAGATGGAAGCATTATATTGCTTGATGTTCGCACTGACAAAGAGTATGAGACCGGAGCCATTGAAGGAAGCATACATATTCCTTTAAATCAATTGAGAGACCGTTTACATGAATTGGATGCCTCAAAAACAATCTATGTTAATTGCAGAAGCGGTCAACGCAGCTATATTGCCTGCCGTATTTTAACACAACATGGTTTTGCATGCTCTAATTTGTCAGGCGGATATGAATTTTATCATGCTGTTATTTCAGAACAGCATGATAAAATAAATTTGTAGTTTAGAAAATGATAGTAAATGAAAAAGAAAGAAGGATGTATTATTATGAAAGCAACAGAAAGATTTTATCTATGTGAACACTGCGGTAATATGGCAGGTTTAATTCACGACGCAGGCGTACCAATGATGTGCTGCGGCCAACCAATGAAACATTTGGTGGCCAATACTACCGATGCAGCTACCGAAAAGCACGTTCCGGCAGTTACCATAGAAGGCAACACTTTAAAAGTGCATGTTGGTGAAGTTACTCATCCAATGTTGGAAGAACATTATATTCAATGGATTTATCTTCAAACAGAAAATGGCGGACAAAGAATCTCTTTGCATCCAAATGAAGCTCCGGAAGCAACATTCTCTATTGAGCATGACGCTCCTGTAGCAGTATTTGAATACTGCAATTTGCATGGTCTTTGGAAAAAAGAGATTCAATAATTTACATTAGAAAAAATCCCCTGATACCAATTGGTTCAGAGGGGACTTTTATGAAGGAAAAGATTCATCCATTTCTCTTCCCATGCGCAATTCTGCTTTAAAATGTTCCGCAACTTGCATTAATTCGCTAACGTACAAATTTCCGCGCCGGATACTACAATTTGATCTTGGACAATGGGGGGCAATGAAATAAAATACTCTCTTAAATCATCATTTTCAAATAGTATTCAGCTCCCATTAAAAACCACCTTGCTGCTGTGATAAATGCTGCACAAAATTTCGCATTCCGTGCGGGACTGCATGGTTTTGGATTGTTCAATCAACTGATTTTGTTCCGTTTCCGTTAGGTTTGCAAAAATTTCATCGCTTCAGGATTTTGTGCCAACGCAAATTCAAATCCCAATGGTAAATCTTGCATATTACTCACCTCTTTAGGGAGTATGCCTACATTTTATCCATATTATACAATCGAACCCACATTTTCTTTGTGGGATTTTGAATGCAATCTGTATCATATTTCAAAATGTGTTGTTAAAATAAAAAATAATTTGTTATTGCATCATAACATTAAAATCTTCATTTATGATATAGGATAACCTTACATTTTCCTTTTGCTTTACAGAAAAGTCGAATTGTGTATAATAATCAATGATTAAAACGGACGGAGTTTAGAATAGAAAATGAAATGTATGTCAGAAAGGTGATTATCAATGTCAAAATTAACGCCTGCACAAATTTCGCACGCAAAAATCACTGGGATTTTTACAAAACAGAGGGACAAACTGTTTTTCAGGACGTGCCATTACCAAAAACGGCGTCTTGTCAGCGGAGCAATTAAAAAATTTAGCAGAATGCGCGGAACAATATGGCAATGGAACAGTCACGTTTACTACCAGATTAACTGTTGAAATTCCCGGAATTCCATTTGAACATATTGATAATGTACGCAATCATGTAGCTAAACAAAATATGACCATTGGAGGAACAGGCGCCAAAATACGCGCTGTTACCGCTTGTAAAGGTACAACCTGCATCTATGGAAATTGTGACACGCAAGCAATTGCGGAACAGCTGCACCATACATTTTTGAGGCATGGCAAACGATAAATCTTCCTCATAAGTTTAAAATAGCTGTTGGGGGATGTCCCAATAGCTGTATGAAACCCAGTTTAAATGACTTTGGTATTCAAGGTCACCTTTATTTCAATATAAGGAGGAACATTGCCGTTCCTGTCACGTATGTGCTGTAGAAAAACGTTGTCCCGTTCATGCTGCAGTTTTAGAAAATGGAAAATTAAAGATTGACGATACCTCTTGTATTCATTGTGGTATTTGCAGCAATGCCTGCCATTTTGGAGCTATTGAAAGAGAAGCAGAACCTGTGTTTCGTATTTTGTAGGCGGAACGTGGGGGAAAACAACCCGCATGGGAACTGTTTTGCCGCAATATTATCATCTGAATGAAATAGAACACTTGTTGGAAAAGACTCTGCTTTGGTACCGCAGCAACGGTTACCAAAAAGAGCGTTTCGGTGCTGTCATCGACCGCGTTGGCTTTTGAGGTATTTTTATCCGATATTACAGACGATAATTTGATAAAAACACAAAGAAGATATCTTAGCTTTGGATATTCCGCAAAAAATAATAATCGTTAATTAAAATACCCAAAAGTGGTGGCTTTGCTTTTGGAGTACACAACACTATATATTATCATAATGAGATATTGTACTTTTTAAAATCTATAAATATGTTGCAGAAACACAACAATAAGTATACTAATATAACGATTGAAAATTAAAGTGAACGGTTGCCTTACGTTTTGCCATTTTCGTATGCGATAGTCACAGCTTTGCAGCAACAAAAAAATCAATCGTTTTATGATTTAATAACAGTAAAATCGGAAAGGAAAAATCATTATGAAATACATCTGTACCGTTATATCCGTTTCAGATATTGAGGCTGCAAAAAAGTTTTTATAAAGATTTATTTGGATTAAAAATCTATCAAGACTACGGAAAAAATATTGCTTTCACTTGCGGTTTGGCTTTACAACAAGATTTTGATTGGCTTGTAAATCTGCCAAAAGAAAAAGTATTAAAGAAATCGAATAATGTGGAGATTGCATTTGAAGAAAGTGACTTCGACGAATTCTTGATTCGACTGAAACAGTATGAAAACATAGAATATTTAGACGAAGTAATGGAACATACTTGGGGACAGCGCGTCATTCGATTTTATGACTTAGACGGACATATCATAGAAGTAGGGAGAAAGTATGAAAATAGTAATTCAACGTTTTCTTTTCAACCGGTATGACAATGGAAGAAATATCAAGTAAGATGGACGCTCCCATTGAAGATTTAACTAAATTATTAAATTGTTAATCTTGTAAGTAAATCTAAAAAGCTGTAGAGATGTGTAGAAATGTTAATACACAAAAAGAATTGCGATACTGCTGAATCTCACGGAGAAACTCATAATCAATATCTATGATTTGTAAGATTTTCAGGTGTTGTACCTGAATCACAATACCCACAACGGTGGAAAAAGATGATATCTTCCATTTAGAAAACATTAGAATATAAAATTCCCTATTTGCGCACAGATAATAACGTTGTTCATTCTTATATTATTCACAAAACAACAAAAAATTTTTTATAAGATTAAGGTATGTATTATTTGATATGATAAAAGCTTTCAATCAGCAGTATCTATATTAAATTGTGGAAGAATAGCATGTAATTGATGCAACCAATGGGTATAAGAGAGAGCATGAAATCAAAAATGGGAGGAATATATGAAAAATGGTATAATGAAGAATATTCATTCGAGATTGAGGTAACGGATTTCTCCGAGGTGACCATACAGAACGGTATTGCAGAAACGGAGAAGAAATAGGAGATAAATATTCCTGCACGTATGGTTGCCCTGTTAATGCTCAAGGATACCGGGATTTGTTCAAAAAGCAATGATGATGTTATTTCCCGTCATGGAAGCTGTCAGAAGCGGCGGAAATTTAGAAAATATTGGGGAACTGATAAATACAGCAAGGATATTGTATGTCCTGATGGCTGTGTCATGTTTAAACTTACAGCCAAAAAAATTGGGAAATGAAAATTTTTATAAAGGAAAATTTTTCGATTAAATCTGCTAAACAAATCTGAAGTAAACGAAATAATGCGATCAGTTGAATGGCCTTTCTAATCAATACTAATAAAGCTACCTATTTGGGATATGCTAGTAATGATTTTATAAAGAAGGGTTATATGCCAATGGATTTTTTTAATATTGAAATCTCATGGAAAGGTATCGGCTATATTGTCATTACTTCTGTGTCTTCTGTCATTGTATTGTTTATTTTAACCCGAATTATGGGTAAAAGACAAATTTCTCAATTAACAATGTTTGACTATATTAATGGTATTACCATCGGTTCTATTGCTGCTGAAATGGCTACAGCATTGGATGGTGATGTTTGGCAGCCACTGTTCGCTATGATTATTTATGCTTTTTTTGCAATTATGATTTCTTATATCAGCATGAAATCCATAAAAGCACGCCGCTTTCTGGTAGGAAGACCATTTTTGTTATATGAAAATGGAAAATTGTTTGAAAAGAATTTAAAGAAAGCAAAATTGACATCAACGAGTTCTTGACAGAATGCAGAACAAACGGATATTTTTATTTATCTGATATTCAATCTGCAATTTTTGAAACCAATGGTAAAATCAGCTTTATACCCGTTTCTACCAAACGGCCTGTTACACCGCAGGACCTGAATATCAATGTTGCAAAAGAAGCCCCTGTTGCCAATGTGATTATGGACGGGCATATTATGCAGGAAAATCTCAGACATACCGGTAATGATGAAATCTGGCTTAAAAAAATTGCACGCACAGGGCGTTTTCGCATATCAAGGATGTATTCTTGGCCACTTGCGATTGCAACAATACACTTGAAGTATATGTAAAATTGAAAAAAAAAGAAAACAAAAAGACATTTTTGAATAAGACAAAGAAGCAGGTTTCTATATGAAAACCCGCTTCTTTTTTATTCTGCAATGACAGAAATTCGTTGCTGAATATGATTGCCGTTCACAGCTTCGTCTACCATTGCTATCGCATAGTCAGCATAACTGATAACACTTTCTCCATTTTTTGTTTACAAAGAATTCTTCTCCTCAAGAATGTATTTTCCCTGTTCTTACTCCATCTGACTGAAAATCTGCGGCAGGGCTGATGTAAGTCCATTTTACATCGTTTCTGTCTCGCAGTTCATTTAATGCCTTATTCATGTTGGAAGCAAGAGGCTTAAACATTTCAGGGAAAATTTTTTCCGTCCATCAGTTGTTGTGTATGTTCAAAGTTTGTGTACAAACTGCCTGCACCGCCTACAACTAAAAGTCTGATATCTGTATTGCTTAAAATATCACATAGGTGTTTTAAAAGATGTACTGTGTTGAGAAAGTGTTTCATCTGTCCAAGCTCCAAATGCATCAATAACAACGTCAAATTCTTTCAAATCATTTGTGGCTAAATCAAATAAATCTTTTTGAATGACTCGTTTTGTATTGGAACAATTTTCTCCTCTTACTACTGCAGTTACATCAAGTCTTCTCTGTACCGCCTCATTTACAATACGTGTTCCTGCTTTCCCGTTTGCACACACAACTGCGATTTTCATAAAAATGACCTCCTCTGGATAAAACAAGCTTGTCTTTTTCTTGCTTGCAAGTTTATAATAAATCCATAACACCTATATGTAAAGTACGCACTTTTTTAGTGCTATAGTTACCAAAAGGATACTATTAGAAGGGAAATAACATACCGTATGAAAAAGAATTACCTGCTTTGCCCTGTTGAAACAACACTCATGTTAATCAGCAATCGCTGGAATGTGTTAATCTTAAGAGATTTAATGGAGGGGAACCAAACGATTTGGGGAATTAAAAAAAATCACTGGGAAATATCTCACAAAAAGTATTGACAGCAAATTTAAGAGCCATGGAAGAAAACGGACTATTAATCAGAACAGTATATGCCCAAGTGCCTCCTAAAGTAGAATATACACTCACCGACACAGGGTACAGTCTAAAGCCTGTTTTAGATGCTATGGTACAATGGGGATAAAATATCAATTACAAATTCAAAACTCATGATAAAACAATCACAGCAGGCAGGTACGTTTTGTGGTTTTTTTGTAATGAAGAACACTGTGCTTCATAAATGGATAAAATATTGTACACGAAAAATACATAAACAAATCATAAATTTAAGCAAAATCTTCCTAAAAACAGTACCGTGAGACAATATTTCTTGACATTTTTTGACTATAATATGATGTAATAGAAGCGTTGTAAAAGAAAATACACAAGTACTTTGTTTAGGTGGTAATATTCATGCATAAAGATTTTAGCTTTGAAGATTTAAACTTCAAACAAGACAACAGAACATTTGTTATATTCTATGATTGAAGTGCTTCACGATGCAGGCTTTCGTGTAACAACTCAGCGTAAAATTATTTTGGAAGCCATTGCTCAACAAGTGGGTACGTACACCCCTAAGGATGTATTTTCTTACGTACAAAAGAAAGATGACACCATTGGTTTGGCAACCGTATATCGTACATTGAAAATGTTAGAGGATATGGACCTTTTGAATAAAGTATATATGATGGGACAACAAAACGTACATCCCAATGATCCAAACCATGAAGTGCACTATCATTTGATTTGCCTCAAGTGCGGTGCTATCCGTGATGTAAAACACAGTATGTTGGAATCTATCAATGAACATGTAAAATGAGTACGGTTTTTCTACAACCCAAAACGAAACTTTCCTTATATGGATTATGTGAAGACTGCGAACGTTTTATGAAAAAGAAATAAAACAATATCAACATCATGTGCAAAAACCTGTTGTTATAGCGTTCAGTTATAGCAACAGGTTTTTAACAATTTAAATAAATAATAATTTTACTTACACAAGTTCACGGCCTCTATGTGATTTTGGCGTAAAAACAACAATGAAATTCATTTCGCCATCAGATACATTTCGCATCTGGTGTGCTTCCATCAGGTCAATTTTAATTCCAGTACCCATTTTCAACTGTACGGCTTCATTCTTAAACTGCATTATTGCTTCACCCAAAAGAATATAAAAAAATTGTTTTGTGATGAAAATGCATATTCTCTTCTGTGTGCGGCGGAATCTTTTCTGCGATGACGCTTAATTCATCTGTTGTGATACAATGCCATCCAACACAAACTTTTTTTCCAATTGTGTGTTCTGTATTTTTCTCTGTTTATAAGTTTCCTATTTTGTTTCGATAAATATCATATTTATTTATATTTTTATATAAAGCAGGAAGTATTTCTGCTAAATTACGATATTCAATTGCACAATGTTCCGCCATTCCACACGCCATAGAATTGTTAATCATCAACTTACGAAGAAGCGGGTTCATCGTTCTTCCAAGCCAAAATCGACTAGTGAGTAAAAGACCATCCTGCGTCTGATAAAAAATATGTGCCATTTCCGTATGCCAAATCAAACCATTGAACGCACCTACACATGACCACAGACTATTAAGGGAATATTGTTCTTTTCATAGATAATCTGGAAAAGCCAAACTCCTCCGGTGCCACAAAGTCTATGCGAAGCGGCATCCGCATTCCACCGATCTTTTCTGTCGGAAGCTGTGTATTATCTTGAAATGGCGGTTGTGTTTCCTGCTCAAAGTAACCGGCACACCGGCGTGGATATCCTATTCCGAAGTGCGCACCGGGAAACCAGACTTGATACCGTTCTTTTGCCTGTGGATGCCACCAAAACCACCATGCAACCATCTCGGCCGTGAGTCCAGACATAGGACAGTACATGGAAACAAGATAGCTCCCATCGGAAAATCTACCATAACCAGCCTCCATCTGTAAATAAGACTTGCATAGTACATCATTTTTCTGTCAAATGGGGTTAGTGTAATATTACAGGCTGCAATGCTTTTTTAATCTCATCAGGTATGGACGGCAATTCCTTTTTGCTTTAATTCTGAGATATCCATTAAAAGGGCTCCTTTTCATACAAATTAAAACTTGTTATTCTATTTTCCGTTAAAGGTATACCACCAAGGTGTGAAAATTTCCATATTTGTTTTCTTTCAAGGGTAACGCTATTGTCTACCGACAAGCCCTGCTTTATTGCTATTTGCAAGTCTAAAACAATAGGTTAGCGTTTTCTTCTATCCACTGTGCTGTAAGGTAATAAGCATTACACTCATTAGTTGTAAATCAATTTGCTACATAGAAATTCTCTTACCTTTTCTTGTATCTCATTCATTCTTCTAACCCACAATATTGGGCTTTCGGTTTAAGGAGTTCCACATATAACCTTTTATAGTTTGTATTTCTATTATTTTCATTATACTATACTTAAAAACTACATATAAATATTTTCTATACGTTTATCTTATTATAACACTCATATTGGAACTCTGACTACAATAAATTGCTTTCTTTTACAAAACAAGGAGTAATTAACAAGTATTTTCATTCTTAAATATTATTCATTTGGTATGTATATAGATTTTAGTCGTCACTCTGAAATAACATGTTAAAAGTGAAGAAACATCAGCGAAGGAGTCGAAGAAGAAACAAAGCAACTTAAGAAAAAAATTTGTTATAAAAATTCACTTTCTTTCAAATCACACATCCTCATTCCAAAAAAAGTGAAGGAAAGACAGAAAGAATTGTTTTTTAAGGTACTTAATGAAATTTCTTTTTGTGATGTCATGGTAATGATACACATATTCTAACGGGTGATACAATTGAGTATTAAAACAATGGATTCAAACCATTATTTATTCCATGTATCCTATTCGTTTGCGTAATTGTATGGTATTGTTGGCACCTTTGTTTTTAACAATGCCTGTAATAAAAACCGTAACTGCCACTACAGATCCCAAGCTTCCGTATTATTATTTTTTGATGCCGGTCACGGGAAGACGGAGGAACTTCCAGTACGGATGGTACAAAGAAAAGACATTAATTTAGCCGTTACATTGCGTTTTAAAAGCCATGTTGAATCGGCCGGATTTCAAGTGAAATGACACGGGAGACTGATATTGCCGTAAACGATCCAAATTTAGATACTGTGAAGCAGCGTAAAGTATCTGATATTAAAAAAAATCGATTAAAATTAATTCAAAATACGCCAAATTGCATTTTATCAGTATTCATCAAAATCATTTTTCGAATCCAAATACAACGGAACACAAGTATTTTACTCTAAAAATCATGAGGACAGCAAAGCGATTGCGGAAGATATTCAAAAATCAAGTTGTGACTTTTATTCAGCCGGAAAATAAAAGAGAAATAAACCTGCTGTTAGAATCTATCTATTTACTATGGAATACAAATGTTCCTGCAGTATTGGTAGAATGTGGTTTCTTATCAAATCCATCCGAAGCACAATTGTTAAAAGATATTTATCAAGACAAATGGCATTTTCTATTTTTGTGGAATTTTAAAATATATAGAGTCAATAGTCAACGCACCAAACCCTAAGATTGCAACATAAGGTTTGCAGGCGTTATAATTTACATAATATCTGATAACTCATATTATATTGAAATGGGTTAAGGAATTATAACGATATGGCTTCAAAAACGAAAGTGCAATATGTGTGTACAGAATGTGGATTTGAATCTGCCAAATGGTACGGCAAATGTCCCAGCTGTAATGCTTGGAATATGATGGAAGAAGAAGTTCGTAATACAACAACTACTGGTAAAACGTATTCATTCTGCTGTTGGCAGCGGTATCATTGCAAAACCTGTAGGATTACACGAAATTGACAGTACAGAGGAACAACGATATTTATACCGGTTTATCCGAACTGACAGTACCGGGCGGCGGTTTGGTAAAGGTTCCTTGGTTCTTATCAGCGGTGATCCCGGTATCGGCAAATCCACCATTCTGCTTCAAATATGCCAATACATGGGGAATACATTAAAATACTATATGTGTCGGGAGAAGAATCGGTAAAACAAATTAAGCTGCGTGCATCACGCGTTTGGGGGTTACCAGCGCCAATCTGTCATTAATGGCGGAAACGGATATCGGCCATTTTAGAGCAAGTGCGAGTAGTAAAGCCTGATATTTTAATTGTCGATCTGATTCAAAAAAAACCTCAATCGCTTTATTGTCGGGTCAGACCGCAATACACTGCTGGAACTGTCACCGGTGCCATAAAGGCTCCAGACCATTTAGCGGAAATTCAAGGTTTGGCTTCCAACAGGATTGAAACCACGGCGGCGTTCCGATCGACTTATAATCATTAACAATGGGAAAACGCGCAGTGATATTACTTTTTCAAATTTAGATGTACATTACGTAGGCGATTGGGATTTGACTTTGAACCTACGGTTGATTTAATTGTTGCTGCACCTGAACCAGTTTTAAAAGACGTACCAAATCCAGAAGTCATGGCAAATAGGATTGGCAGGCGAATTGCGTTCGTAAGTCATATTAATGCACGTATTTCCTGAGGCAATACATTTAGGATTTCAAAAATGCATTGTTCTATCATAATTTGAAACAAATAACGGTAAACTCTCATTCAAATCATTGGTGTGCGACATGTGAGGGAGGCGTTTGAGGCGGCAACGGACACTTAAAGCAATACGCCCGAGTTGAGATGATAGGTGCTCTTTTACTTGAATCCGGACGTGTGTACACAGCCATGATTGAAATATTGCTACAATGGTAGGCGTTTCTAAAGTACAATAACCGTCTACTTGATAAATACAATCTGAAGAACAAGGAATCATACTTTCAAACATACAAATTTCACCTTCGAATGATTTATAGTTTATTATGACTGATTTGATAATAAAAGATACATTTTAAGATAAAATTTATTGTTTGGACAATGATATCAAACACACATAAAATGAAAAGCAAACTTTCAGATTTTTGATTTAAATACAAAATTGAAATG
>VOFH01000864.1_pt1 | contig 58000 bp, 79 predicted proteins | sample 5384091 | NCBI WGS metagenome assembly VOFH01 (sample SAMN12384727, study PRJNA508395) | human gut metagenome | isolation source: healthy gut G | host: Homo sapiens | reverse complement strand
CGAAAGGAGCGGTTATACTAAGTTATGGAGCATTATGAAAAGAAAATCAGTTTCTTAGGAGAGAACATACAAACCATAAGAAAATACAGAGGAATGAAACAACAGGAACTTGCGGACAAAATCGGTATCAATATGCAGAGCCTTTCCAAGATTGAACGTGGTGTGAATTATCCTACCTTTGATACATTAGAAAAGATAATGGACGTGCTGGGTGTAACCCCAAATGAATTACTGTCGGGAGAATGGAAGTATGTTAATCAAGCCGAAAAGGAAGTCTGCCAGTTTTTAAGAATTGAAGAACGACTAAATGCAGAATTAAAACATGGGCATTATGACAACTTCTTTGACAGCGAAGAAGAATGGCTGGAATATGAGTTGGAAAAGTTACGGGAATATATTACCGACTACATCAACGGGAAAAGCATTGTAGCGTCCGACCTTTATCCAATCAAAGAATTTATCCAGCATTTGAAGTTTCAAAAACTGTTAGACCGCTATGATGATTTATACAGCATGGATATGTTTGGGGAAAGCATAGAAGGACATAAATATAGGACACCTTATCAAGTCGTAAAAATGATAAATCCCAATTCAAAAGAAGATATGGCATTATTACGGGAAGTATTGAAAAATAATCATTTTGATGATGAGGACACTCTGCTTCAAAACGAAGCGCAGGAGCTGACGCCCCGGGCAATCGAACTTATCCGGGCGCTGACCCAAAAGGAGTTCATTTTGTTGCCGCAAGCGGACGCCAGTATGCAAACGAACGACTTCTCTTTCACGAGATCAAAGACGATATCTCCTACATCGCCGAAAACGGTTCTCTGTGCATTCATCAGGGGAAAGTTATCTCCCGGGGACTGATTGAGGACGATCTCGCTTACCGCATTCTGCGCGAATTAAAAAAGAACCCGGATTTGAGATTGTAGTATCACGAGAAGATACTTGCCTGATCGAAAACAATAACTCCCAATTCGCAAACCACATTGTAAATGTGATGCACAACACAACCGAGATCGTGGACGACCTCTTAACTGTCAAAGGTCCTTTTTTAAAGATTGCGTTCGCGAACATGACTTCCCGCAGAACAACGGACTGTCTGAAAGAACTTCAGGAGAAATTTTCATCCGAAATCAAAGTTGTCACTTCCGGAAACATTTGGATCGACTTCATCGTTCCCGGGTGCAACAAAGGAAGCGCGCTCCGAAATCTGATGGATCTTTTCGGCATAACCCCCGAAGAATGTGTCGCCTTCGGCGATCAATATAATGATGTGGAAATGCTTGAAACAGTCGGCATGGGATACGCCATGTCAAACGCCGCCCCGGCATCGCCGGACATGCAAAGTATATTACCGACTCTGTAGAAGAAGTTCTTGAAGATATTCTTGCCGGACTCGATCTTTAAGACCGACATCCGGTTTTAAATTCTATGACCGCATATGGTTTTCTGTCTTCATCGCAAAGACGGACGATCACGCGGTCTTTTTTCTGTGCTGTTTCCGGAAATATCTTATCTCCAAGCACTGCGGACTTCTTATAATCAACCCGGACCTGACTGACTAAGATATCCCTCGGAAGCACTTCCAGCGCCATCTGAACATACTGACAGTTATTTACATGCTCATTTGTATCTATATGGTATTTTCGCACCGGAAACGGCGCTTTTTCCTCGTAAGACTCCGCTTCTTCGATTTTGCGGTCCTCATACGGCATTTCCAGCGGTTCGTCAATCCCATAGGCTTCCGCCTGTTCTTTGTCAACACGAACCGGTTTTCCTTTTTCTACGTCCATATACACCCATATCGAGTTCGCACAGGCAATCTGCTCTCCGCTTTCGTCTTTCATATAAAAATTACGGTTTCCGAACATCCCTTTAAAACCTGAAGCAAATGTTCCGACTGTGATCCTTTCGCATAGCTTCGGATACCTTTTTCACAAGCACCTGCCAGTATGCCAAAACCCACGCTTTTTTCTCTTTTTCAACACATCCATTCCATATCCGAGTTGCTCGGACTGAAAGGTACTGCAGTCCTGAAAATAATTGATCAACGCCGGAAGAGTCATTGTCGCCCTGTGATCGATCTCACTGTATCTTACCTTGCCTTCAAATTCGTATTTATGTGCTCTCTCCATTTTTATTCCTTCTTCCTGCCATTCTTCTTGTTGTTTTTCACGCTCTTCTTGCAGCTGTTTTTCGCTTTTCCGCCTCTTTTAAAGCATTTTCCGATCGTCCTTTATTCTTCTTTCATCCGTCTTTTTATCCTTCGCTCTACTCTTCTGCTTCCGCTTTCGCCACAAATTCATAATCGACTGTTATCACGCACTCATATCTGTTGTCGATCTGTTTCAGCCTCTCCATCATCAGCAGCGGAAGCTCGTTTCTTCTCTCCTCATCATAATTGATGGGAATGACCATATCGAATACAAGATTGATCTGTCTTGTTCCGTGAACGATACGAAAATCATGCAGACTGCACGAAGGATCGAGTTCTCTTAAGATCTTTTCCGCCACTTTCCGTATCTTGAGCACATTTTCATCTTTCATCTCCACCGGATCCATATGAATGACAAGAAACAGACCTAACGTCTGCTTGGCATCTCTCTCGATCCGGTCGATGATCTCATGGGATTTTTCGATATCTACGTCATTCGGTACTTCCGCATGGATCGAAGCCATGCTCCTTCCCGTCCGTAATTATGAACGATCAGATCATGCGTTCCTACAATGCCGTCGTATTTTTCTACAAAAGCTTTAATCTGATCATATACCTGAGGATCGATTGCTTCACCGATCAGCGGTTCCAACGTATCTTTTGCAATGCCGACTCCTGCCCACATTACAACAAGGGCAACTCCGATTCCGACCACTCCGTCAATGTTCCAGCCCGTAATTCGAAAAACGATAAGCGAAAGGATCGTCGCGCCTGTTGTGATCACATCTCCCATAGAATCCGCAAACACTGCCATCATCACTTTAGAATTTATCTTCTCGCCAAGCCGCTTGTTGAACAGACCAAGCCACAGTTTCACTCCGATCGATAAGATCAGTATAATGACCGAAGCTATCTGAAAATTCAGCATTTCCGGCGTTCGTATTTTCCCCGATCGAATCTTTCAGAAAAGTAAACCCTACTTCCAAAATAAGAAAAGAAACTACTAGCGCCGCTATGTATTCAATCCTTCCATGTCCGAACGGATGATCTCTGTCCGCAGGTTTCTCCGCCATTTTCACTCCGATAAAACTAATGATCGACGAACCTGCGTCCGACAGATTGTTGAAAGCGTCCGCCATAACCGACACGCTGTGCGCGATCACTCCGATAGTAAATTTTACTGCAAACAAAAAGACATTACAGAAGATACCTACAATACTTGCCAGCACTCCATACGCCGTTCTTACAGATATCTTCTCTACGTCCTCATAATCTTTTACGAAATGTTCTATTAAAAATTGTGTCATTTTATTTCTTCTTCCAAAAATACCAGCTTATTTTAAACTCTGTTCCTGCCGTGATTTCTGAATACTCCTCTTCTGTCAAAACATGTTTCAATTTTTCTTTTCCTTCATTCGGAACGACTGCATTTGCCGCATCGCGAAAACAGAGACTCGGATAGAGAACGCACCACCAGTTATGTCCTTTTGCCGAACCGATCTCAATACGCAGCGCCTCATAATTTCCTGCCGGAAACGTTACATCGCCATATGTTTTATCGGGAAACCAGCAAGTTGTCACCGCCGCCGTTACAGGATAATCATAGTTTTCTTCGGCAACACACCGGCGGCTCACATCCTCGATCTCATCGATATGCTCCCGTATCCACATCACGGTTTCATCCTCTGTCATATGCTGTTCATCCGCCATGTTTGCCTCCAGAAACTCCAGCACTTTATCACGCACTTTTAATTTCAGCGCCTGATCTTCCCTGCTGTCGCTGTTTGCCAGAACATGAAAGCGAAGCACTTCTTCTGATAATCGTCGCTGAAGATCACTCTGCGCTTTCGCATCCATCCTGTAAACCGCCGTTGTCAGAGCAAACGCCGCAGCGAATGCAAATAGTACCGCAGCTGCGGCGCACATCCGCCTTGATTTTTTCATCTGCCGGCTAGTCGTTCTGTCATCATCCGCCCCGTATTCCCGCCTCCTGCCGAACTGTCCGAATTGATCTTTGATCTTTGTTCTGTCCATATGTATTCCCTCCGTCTGCTGTTTTTATAACTATGCTACAGAGAGTATGGACATTTCTTTTTTTTTATACATCAAAAATCCGGCATTTTACTGCGCAGCGTTCCGACTACGGTATCTACCTGATTATTGATATGCTGCCCGGTAATCTGAGTCGCCATTGCTTTGTCGTGTCCTTCGATTGCCTGCATGATCGCTTCGTGTTCTGCGATAAGCTGCGGATAGCATTCCTTTTTCTTCAAATATTCAATCCGGTAGCGGTACATCTGTTCGCGTAGATTGTTCAAAAGCTGAATCAGTCTTTCATTATCCGTCGCCTGAAAGATCACATCATGAAACGCCTCGTCTGCCTGTGCGATACTTGTTATATGGTCACTGTCAAACATTTGTTCAAATCTGGCAGCAGCGGCATGAAGTTCGTGTATTTCCTCCTGATTAATGCGGTCACACGCAAGCTGTACGGCAAGTTCTTCAAGCGCACACCGAACTTCCAGTACGTCGCGCAGATTTTTTTCTGTAATCTCCGCTACCTCCGCGCCTTTTCTCGGTATCATGAGCACAAGTCCTTCCAATTCCAGCTTTCGGATCGCTTCCCGGATCGGCGTTCTGCTCACTCCCAGTTTGTTTGCAAGCTGTATCTCCATCAGCCGCTCTCCGGGCTTTAGTTCTCCTCTTAAGATTGCCCGCCTGAGCGTATTGAATACGACATCTCTCAAGGGAAGGTATTCATTCATCGTCACTTCAAAATCAATCGGCATCTTAATTCCTCCTCACTCCATGGATACTGGTCACATACACTTGTCCTGCCAGTGACTTCTCCCTGATACGTCTCTGTGCTTCACGCGCCGCAGTCCTGTTCTCAAACAAACCGAACACAGTCGGACCGCTTCCGCTCATCATTGCGTTTAAAGCTCCGCACTCTTTCATTTCCTGCTTGATCTCTTCAATAACCGGATGCATAGGAATCGTCACATCTTCCAAAACATTTCCCATAGCAGAGGCAACCTTTTTCAGACTGCCTTCTTCCAATCCTTCGATCACCCCGTCGATATCAGGATGTTCTGAGATTTCTTTCGCATCCAGAGCCTCATATACAACCTTTGTAGAAACACTGATCGGCGGTTTTGCTATAAGAACCGTACACTTCGGCATCGGAGGAAGTTCTTTTAGTTCTTCTCCGATCCCTTCTGCCAGAACCGTTCCTCTCATAATGCAGTATGGTACGTCTGCGCCGAGCTTCACTCCTCTTTCCATCAGTTCTTCTTTAGATAAACCGAGCCGGAACAACCGGTTCATACCGAACAAAACCGCCGCCGCATTCGAGCTTCCTCCCGCAAGTCCTGCCGCAACCGGGATATGCTTGTTCAAAGTGATCCTGACTCCGCCTTCCAATGAAAATTCTTCTATCAGCATGTGCGCCGCTTTGTATGCTATATTTCCTTCACCTATAGGAAGGAATCTTAAATTCGATACAATCTCGATTCCTTCCCTTCTCTTCTTCTCGATCTTCACTTCATCATGGAGATAAATCGACTGCATTACCATCCTTACATCATGATAACCGTTTTCTCTCCTCCCCAGCACATCCAGGCCAAGATTGATCTTTGCCAGTGATTTCAATTCAATCTCATTCATCTTCCGTCCTCCGCCCGTTTTCCGCCTCTGTGTATCTGTACATTTACTTGTATCTTGTATACATTATGCTTACAGTATACTCATATTTTCTTTAAAAAATCAATAATTTATCCCCCGTTTTCACATTTTCATTGTCCATAGAATTAACTTCCATAATACCGGATACCGTCGTCATATATTTTTTGCCAGACTCCACAAATCTTCCCCATCCTGCACAATATGACCGACGATCCCCGGGCGTTTTACAGAAGCGTCCGTATCGAACTGCCGTTCGGAAACATTCGTGATCATACTTGCCGATATCAGCTTTTTCAAAAAGATATCAAAGGTCAGCACCGCCTTCACTTCGACCGCCTCGCTTCCCGCAAGAGTCACGGCAAGCTGCTCGACATGATACGCCGGACTTGCGCTGACATTTTTCGGAAGATTCGGATATTCCACAAGATACGAAAACGGGATCATCCCTGTCCAACTTCCATATGGCTGTTCGTCATCCGCTCTCAGATAGAGAAAAGAAATATGGAGTATTCCTTCAATCTCCACTCCTTCCTCAGTGTACCGCTCGCTTTCTGCCTGGATACTGCCTTCACTGTGAATAATCTGCAAAACGTCCTCTTTCAGCTCAGGAAGCGTCAGACGCTCCGCAATCTTACATTTTGCCTGATTGTACATAAGCATTTCCTCATAAATGCCTTCTTTTTTTCTCAAGTACGCACTCTCTGTCAAGAGAATACATATCTTTTAATATCTCTGTTTCCACTTCAGAATAAACATTCATTTTCATAGAAAGAGTCGCTTCGATACCAAGAGCTCTCATTTCTCCGTCTCCATCCTGACGGATATCGACGATAGGATCTTCCAGACTTTGCCGGATCTGACAGATCATCTCTTCCTCTGCGCCTTCGCATGGAATCCTTCCCTCATACGGCACGCTCTGTTCAATCCATTCCACTTTTTCTTCCGGTGACAGATACATGCAGAATACTTCCGCCTCGCCCCGTATAAGCAGTTCATCCGGTCCGGGGCGGATTTCCGCTTTTCTTCCGCTTATGTCAAAAAATAAAATCTGTCCGATACTTTCTTTCGTTCCCGGCAGTACTATTTCTTCTTTGATACGGTACGTATCTTTTTTTGAAATCTTTAATTCCGACACATTCATCTTCTGTCGTTTTTGTATACCGGAAAATCACTTTCTGCATCTGTCGTCAATTCTTCATCTCTCATCCGTTCCCTTCCCAGTTCCATTTCCGCAGCTACCCGAAGAGTCAGTTTTCTTGAATGAACGACCGATACAGTAAATTCCGTCCTTTCATTTCGGATAAAAACGTCTCTTCGCCGTCATTTTCCGCATAGATCATCTCTTCAAACGGAATCTTTCCTTCCAACACCGAAAGCGTTGTCTCCCCCTGCGTCATATAAAGGATTTTGTAATACGCTTTTCCTGTTACTTTCACATAGTTTTCCACAGGACGAACATCCTCTGTCTTAAGCTTGGCACTGCTGTACACGATTCTTTGAACAGCTTCTTTCTGCTCGGGCACATTGTAATCTTCATCCAGATAAAACCGGTCAAAAACGGTTTTTCCCTCCTGTGTATAATGAACTGTTTTTTTCGTCAGATCCATCTTTCTCCTCCTCACTTAAACAAAACATCTTTTTTTACATCTTCCGTCTGCACGACTATATAGGGGTATGTTTCTGCTTTTTCTTTTTCCTCCCCTTTTTTCGGACCGATCAGAGTCGTTTTTATACAGACGGCCGTTTCCGTCTCATAAAGTTCCTTCACTTCCACACTATAACCGGTTGTCGGCTGAACCTCGTATCCCTGTGCGATATAGAGGAAGCCCTGATCCGAATATGTAATCCGAAACGGTTTCTTCTCTCCTCCTTTGATCATCTCCCGAAGACTTTGGGGAATATCTTCTTCCTCAATCACCTCGTACTTCATATCTCGTATCTTTTCCGTCTCTGCCTGTGTTGAAACACATCCTGTCAGCGCTGCCGTAAACGCTGCGGCACAGATCAGAACCGCTCCGAACACTGCCGCCTTTTGCGTATCTTTTTTTTAACAGCTTTCTTTTTTGCATATCCTCGGTCCATTCCGATCGAACCTCTGCATTTTTCCATACAAACATATGCGCTGTACACCTTCCTTATGCCTATATCATTCTATCCTTTTATAAGTCTTGTGTTTTCCTATCCTCCGCTGTATAATTACCGTTGTATTGCAAATTTAAGAAGAAAATGAGGTTTATTTATGTTTCGTTTTATTTGTATTGTAATTTTTCTTATATTATTTCTCATCCTTACAATTCCGATCCTCATCGTTGAATGGATCATCGGAAAATTTGCCCCGAACGCCCGCGACATAAGTTCTTTGCGCATCGTACAATGGGGATTCAAAGTGATTTTAAAAATAACCGGAGTAAAAACGACGGTCATCGGAGAGGCAAACATTCCCGACGAAGCGGTTCTCTTTGTAGGAAATCATCGAAGCTACTTCGACATTCTCCTGACATACAGCCGATGCAAACGTCTCACCGGATATGTCGCAAAAAAGAAATGGAGAAATATCTGACACTTACAACGTGGATGCGTCGCCTGTATTGTCTCTTCCTTGACCGTTCCGATCCAAAACAAGGACTAAAGACTATACTGACTGCTATAGATTACATTAAACGGGGGATTTCAATCTGCATCTTTCCCGAAGGGACGCGCAACACAGGAGCGGAGCTTTCCCTTCTTCCGTTTAAAGACGGCGCTTTTAAAATCGCCACAAAAACAGGCTGTCCGATCGTTCCGATCTGCATGAACAACACGGCTGAAATTTTTGAAAATCATTTTCCGAAGATTAGAAAAACCCATGTCGTGATCGAATACCAAAAACCGATCTATCCGACCGGCTTGATAAAGAAACAAAACGTCATATCGGAGATCACGTAGAATCGATCATCAAAGAAACGATTGAAAAAAATGCAAACTTATATTTTTAAACTCAAATAAAAATATCAAAAAAAAAAAAGCAGTTCCGCTTTTCATACAGACTCATCGAACTGTCTGTAAAACGGAACTGTTTTTTATTTTACTTATTAAAATGATAATTCAGCACAAAATCTCACAAACTTTGATCTGCGATATATTTACATGCCGCAAGCGCCGCCACCGCGCCGTCTGCCGCCGCCGTCGTAAGCTGTCTTACTTCTTTTGTACGGCAGTCTCCCGCCGCAAAAATTCCCGGATGAGATGTAAGGCAGTCTTCCGATGCGAGAACGAATCCTCCCTCATCTAATTTTACCGTATCTGCAAACGTCTCGTTTTTAGGGATCTGGCCGACTGCGACAAATACACCTGACACATGAAGTTCAAAATCTTTTCCCGTCTTTTTATCATTTAAAATTAATTTTTCCACCATGGATTCTCCGACGAGTTCTTTCACTGTCGCGCTGAGGATAAACTCTACGTTTTCCTTTTTCTTTCAGCCGCTTCACACCGCTGTTTTCACCCCGGAACTCATCTCTTCTATGGATCAGATATACTTTACTGCAATAGTCGGAAAGGAATTCCGCATCCTGGATCGCTGTGTTTCCGCCGCCTACTACGGCGACTTCTTTTCCTCTGAAAAACATTCCGTCACATGTTGCACAATAGGAAACTCCCGCCCCTGTCAGCCGCTCTTCATTCGGTACTCCAAGATGTCTGTGCGTCACTCCGGTTGCTAAAACAATACTCCGGCACGGATATTCTTTTTCCGGTGTAACGATTACTTTTTACTTCTCCTTCATCACGAATTCCCGTCACCTGCGCCATCTGTGTCTCTGCGCCGAGTTTCATTGCCTGATCGAGCAGATTCATGGAAAATTCGCTTCCGCTCACACTTGCGATCCCCGGATAATTTTCTACATTCGGAGACGAAGTGATCTGACCGCCAAATGTTCCTCCTTCTATAATAATTGTTCTTTTTTCCCGCTCTCTGACCATAGATCGCCGCTGTCATTCCGGCAGTCCCGCCGCCGATGATTCCGATATCATACATAATTTTCATCTCCTTTTTTCCTGTCACTAAACGACCTGTTTATTTCTTTCATTCTGCAAAATTCAATTCGCTTCCTTGCTTCTGTAAAAGTCTGTTTTGCAGCACTTTATTTCTTCGTTATTACATCTTTCTCGATTTATCAGCGCATACTTTCATAGCTTCGATCACCGCGCTTCTAAGTCCTCGTTCTTCCAGAACACGGACAGCCTCGATCGTTGTTCCTGCCGGAGAACATACCATATCTTTTAATTCCCCGGATGTTTTCCTGTATCGAGCACCATCTTTGCGCTTCCGTAAACTGCCTGCGCGGCAAATTCATACGCCTGCTTTCTCGGCATTCCTTCCGACACAGCCGCATCCGCCATCGCTTCAATAAACATAAATACATATGCAGGAGCGCTTCCGCTTACGGCAACGACAGCATCGATCATATTTTCCGCCACAATCTCTACTTTTCCGAAAGAACGTAAGATTTTCAACGCATATTCTTTTTCTTCTTCTGTCACCGCATCATTTGCACATGCGGCTGTCATCCCCCTCTCCTACAAGCGCCGGTGTATTCGGCATTGCACGAACGATCTTAACCTTTTTTCAAACTGTTCTTCCAGCCACTTAAGCGTCTTTCCGGGAGCGATCGTAATGATAAGCTGATCTTCTCTTACACAGTCTTTAATCTCCTTGATCGTCTCCGCATAATACTGCGGCTTCACCGAGAGTACAAGAACTTCTGATTCTGACGCCGCTTTCTTATTATCCTCTGTCACATTGATCCCATATGCAGATTGCACTTTGCTTCGGCTTTCCTTTGAAATATCCGCGCCGATGATCTCTTCCGGCTTAAAGATCTCATTTCTGATAATGCCTCCCATGATCGCGCCCGCCATATTTCCTGTTCCGATAAATCCTAATTTCATAATCTTATTCTCCTTTTCCATATTTCTATTTTCCTTTTATCTGTCGTCGTTCTATTCAATATTTTCTCTGTTTTATCATTTTTCAGTTTTTCGTTTTGCTCATTTTACAATACTTCACCGTAAATTCCCGTTCTTCCTCTAACGGAATCTCTTCAGTATCCATCCATTGAATATCGATGAAACGCCCTTGATTCAAGCCGACAAGCAGTTTATTGATCAGCGCTTCTCTTCCCTGAACTTCCATTGTCACAGTTTGATTCCAGTCGTTGCGAACCCAGCCTGTCAATTCCAAAGACTGCGCGAGATATTTTGCCGTATAACGAAATCCGACGCCTTGAACGCGTCCGTGAAAAACGATCCGTTTTCTGATCTCTGCCATATTACCGCCTCCTCAATTTCTGAAAATATATGCTTCAATCATAGAAATGAATTTACGAACCCTTTTCTATTATACTCTAGTTTCATATTAAACCAATAAAAACTTTTTAACAGTGACTATATCACAAATGGAATCATAAAAAATCATATTATAGAAACCGCACTAAAAACATATTAAAGTTTTATGCATAATACATAAAACAACAAGTGAATCCCGAAATTTTTCGTGTCATTCTTCCAACTTTATGCTATACTCAAACACAAGACATACGTTCTGACTGCAAAGGCATCCTCCTGAGCAAAAGGCGCACATATGGAATATCAGAGGGACTCTCCCTTTTCTTTGTATATCCGCGCGCCTTTTCAGGCGCGCTTTTTACAATGTCTGCAAACGAAAGTCCGAACTTGTCTGAAACCTTGTCAACTGCTTACACTATACGAATTATAACAAGGAGACATACTATGGACACTAGAATCGCTCTTATCGGCGTTCTTCTCGAAACCCGAGAATCCGTCGATAAACTAAACCATCTTCTAAGCGACTACGGAGAATATGTAATCGGAAGAATGGGACTGCCATACAAAGAAAAAGGAATCCATATTATCAGTATCGCCGTAGACGCCCCGAACAATATCATCAGCGCCCTTTCCGGCAAACTCGGAATGCTTCCGGGCGTCAGCACGAAAACGATCTACGGCAAAACAACGTAACTTATTTGTAACAGCTATATGATCCAAACGCCCGCTTATGAGTAAAACAGCGGCGTCAGCCGCGATAAGCACGCAGTACGGTTTTACGAATGGCGCGAACTGAACTGTCACACTTATTTTTCTGCGAGAGGACACGACTATGACCGAAAAAACGATACAAAACAACTGATTGACCGATTAGAAGCAACCCGTAATCTTTCCAGAGACGAATGGATCCGCCTGATTCAAAACAGAACGGCCGATGATGCAGACTATTTATTTGAACGGGCACAGGCCGTCCGCACACGCCATTATGGACGCAGCGTATACATCCGCGGACTGATCGAATTTACAAATTATTGTAAAACGACTGCTTCTACTGCGGAATACGAAAAAAGTAACAGAAATGACAACCGTTACCGTCTGACAAAAGAGCAGATACTCTCCTGCTGTGAGATGGGATATGCTCTCGGCTTTCGGACGTTCGTTCTGCAAGGCGGTGAGGACGGTTCATTTACGGATGACCGGCTGACTGATATTATTTCTTCTATACGAACACGGTGGAGAGCCTGTGCGATCACACTCTCAGTCGGAGAACGTTCTTATGAAAGCTACAAGCGACTTTATGACGCAGGAGCGAATCGCTTTCTTTTAAGACATGAAACATACGATGACACGCATTACGGAAAGCTTCACCCCCCTGCCTTAAGCGCCGCCAGACGAAAGCAATGTCTTTTTGATCTAAAAAAGATCGGCTATCAGGTCGGCACCGGATTTATGGTCGGATCGCCCTATCAGACTTCTGAAAATCTGGCGGACGATATGCTGTTTTTAAAAGAACTCAATCCACAGATGGTCGGGATCGGTCCTTTCATCCCCCATCATGACACCCCGTTTGCAGATCAAAAGGCCGGAAGCGCTGATCTAACGCTGTTTCTGCTTGGATTGATCCGTCTGCTTCTTCCGAAAGTCCTTCTCCCTGCCACGACCGCTCTTGGCACGATTGATTCCGACGGCCGCGAAAAGGGAATTCTTGCCGGAGCGAACGTGATCATGCCGAATCTTTCTCCGCCGCAGGTGAGAGAAAATATTTACTTTACGACAATAAACTGTGCACCGGTGACGAAGCCGCCGAAAGCCTTCGTTCTTTAAAGCAGAGAATACAAAATATCGGATATGAAATCACAGTTTCCAGAGGAGATTCCCTGAACATATAAAAAAGCACTTTCATCCGAAACATTTTCCCCGTCTGAAAGCAGATAAAACGATTTAAAATTCCGAAAAAATAATATTAAAAATTAAAAGGAGACTCAACTATGTACGATGTAAATTCAAAACATGCAGATGATTTTATCAATCATGAAGAAATTCTCGAAACACTCGCCTATGCAGATGAGAATAAAAATAACATGAAACTGATCGATGCGATCATTGAAAAAGCAAAAAAACGAAAAGGGCTGACACATCGGGAAGCATCAGTTCTTCTCGCCTGTTCGGACGAAGAAAAAAACAAAGAGATCTATAAGCTTGCAGAACAGATCAAAAAAGATTTCTACGGAAACAGAATCGTAATGTTTGCTCCTCTTTATCTGTCAAATTATTGTGTCAACGGCTGTACTTACTGCCCGTACCACGCGAAAAACAAACATATTATGAGGAAACAGCTCTCTCAGGAAGAGATCCGAAGAGAAGTCATCGCACTTCAGGACATGGGGCATAAACGGCTTGCTTTGGAAGCAGGCGAAGATCCTGTCCGCAATACGATGGACTATTACTTAGAATCGATCAAAACGATTTACAGCATCAAACATAAAAACGGCGCGATCCGCCGTGTCAATATTAATATTGCGGCTACGACAGTCGATAATTACTGCCTGCTCAAAGAAGCCGGCATCGGAACGTACATCTTGTTTCAGGAAACATACCATAAAGAAAGCTACCTTGAACTGCATCCGACCGGACCAAAACACGACTACAACTATCACACCGAAGCGATGGACCGCGCCATGGAAGGCGGCATAGACGACGTCGGTCTGGGTGTTCTCTTCGGACTGGACAAATACCGCTATGAATTTGCCGGACTTCTGATGCATGCCGAGCATCTGGAAGCGGCGTTCGGAGGTCGGTCGCACACGATCAGCGTTCCTCGTCTGAAACACGCCGACGATATCGATCCCGATCAGTTTGACAACGGAATCGACGACGATACTTTTGCCAAGATCGTTGCCTGCATCCGAATCGCCGTTCCATATACGGGAATGATTATCTCTACCCGCGAAAACCAGAAAACACGGGAGCGCGTCCTTCATCTTGGAATCTCCCAGATCAGCGGCGGATCACGAACCAGCGTAGGAGGGTACTGTGAACCGGAACCTGAAGATGCCAAATCCGAACAGTTTGACGTCAGCGATACCCGCACACTTGACGAAGTTGTCCGCTGGCTTATGGAAATGGATTACATTCCAAGTTTTTGTACCGCATGTTATCGTGAAGGAAGAACCGGAGATCGGTTTATGTCTCTTTGCAAAAGCGGACAGATCCAAAACTGCTGCCATCCGAATGCTCTCATGACACTGAAAGAATATTTGATGGATTATGCGTCTCCTGAGACAAAGGCAATCGGAGACCGGCTGATCGACAGAGAAGTTCTCAATGTTCCGAATGAGAAAGCGCGTGCCGTCGTTTTGGAAAATCTGAAACTGATCGAGCAGGATAACAGAAGAGATTTTCGTTTCTAAATTTATTTTCTTGTGATATAATGAGCGTTGGCAGACGGAAGCCGCAGTAAAAACCACTTCTGCTTCCTCTGCAAATTTACGATACAGACGAAAGCAGTTTCATCGTTTCGTCTTATGCATGGCAATGAAAAGAGGGAATAACCATGAGCGCACAAAATCTCACCTTGCTGACAGATCTTTACGAACTGACAATGATGCAGGGATATTTTGAATCGCAGGCAAACGAAACGGTCATTTTCGACGTGTTTTTCCGCGAAAATCCAAACAAGGGCGGATACTCTGTCATGGCCGGTTTAGAGCAGGTGATCGAATATATTAAAAACTTGAATTTTTCTTATGAAGACGTAGATTATCTAAGGGGACTCGGACTGTTCAGCGAGGACTTCCTCCACTACTTGAGCGGATTCCACTTCAGCGGCGATATTTATGCCATTCCTGAAGGCAGCGTCATCTTTCCGCGGGAACCGCTCGTGAAAGTGATCGCCCCTATCATGGAAGCGCAGTTAGTCGAAACCGCGATCTTAAACATTATCAACCATCAGTCTTTGATCGCAACAAAGGCTTCCCGCGTTGTCCACGCGGCACAGGGAAACGGCGTGATGGAATTCGGTCTGCGCCGCGCCCAGGGACCTGATGCAGGTCTTTACGGGGCAAGGGCAGCCATGATCGGAGGTTGTGTCGGAACGTCCAATGTTCTCGCGGGAAAAATGTTTGACGTTCCTGTTCTCGGAACACATGCACACAGCTGGATCATGAGTTTTCCTGACGAATATACGGCATTTAAAGAATACGCCAGACTGTATCCTGACGCCTGTACGCTTCTCGTAGACACATACGACACATTAAAATCAGGTGTTCCGAATGCGATCCGTGTATTTCAGGAAATGAAAGATGCCGGAATCCATCCGAAAAGTTACGGAATCCGTCTTGATTCCGGCGATCTTGCCTACCTTTCCAAAAAGGCACGGAAAATGCTCGATGAAGCCGGATTTCCTGACGCAGTTATCGCCGCGTCAAATGATCTGGACGAATTTTTGATCAACGATCTGAAAATTCAGGAGCTGCCATCACTTCATGGGGTGTCGGAACGAATCTGATCACATCAAAAGACTGTCCGTCATTCGGAGGGGTTTACAAACTTGCCGCCATCCAAAATAAAGACGGGGAATTTGTTCCGAAAATCAAGATTTCCGAAAATATAGAAAAAATCACCAATCCCGGAAACAAAACGATCTATCGCATTTATGATAAAGATACAGGAAAAATCCGCGCCGATCTGATCTGTTTTGCAGATGAAACTTACGATACTTCTGAAGATCTGCTTCTTTTTGATCCGAATTCCACATGGAAAAAGACACGGCTTGAAGGCGGCACATATACAATGAAAGAGATTTTAAAACCGATCTTTATCCGTGGCGAATGTAAATACACTTCTCCGTCCGTAAAAGAGATTGCCTCTTTCTGCGAACAGGAGAAAAATACTCTGTGGGATGAGACAAAGCGTCTCTTTAACCCGCACAAAGTATATGTAGACCTTTCACAAAGACTTTATGATACAAAAACCGAACTGTTAAATAACGTAAACCGATAGGAACAACTCTCTTATGAATCTATATCAGATCGACGACTTAGACGACTTAACCGAAACGTTCCATATTATAATTTAATGAAACTAAACGAATATCTGAAAATCAAATAAACAAAAACGAATATCTCGAAATCAAAGGAGTATAAACAATTATGAAAATCATCGTACTCGCCGGAGGACTAAGCACTGAAAGAGACGTTTCTCTTGCTTCTGCCGCCGGCATCTGCCGTACATTAATCGAAAAAGTCATGACGCTTTTCTTCTTGACGTATTTTTAGGGCTGGAACACGCTCCCGAACATTTGGAAGACGTATTTACCCTTCCCGGTCACGGTCTTGAGATTGCGAAAAACATCAGTTGTGAAGAACCTGATCTTGCCGCTGTAAAAGCATCCCGGCCTGATCAATCCGACTGTTTCTTAGGACCAAACGTCATTGAATTATGTCGTCTGGCAGATATCACATTTCTCGGACTTCACGGCGGTGAAGGAGAAAACGGAAAACTTCAGGCTACTTTTGACCTGCTCGGTATCCGCTACACAGGTCCCGATTCTCTCGGCTGCGCCGTCGCTATGGATAAAGGACTGACAAAACAAGTCTTTCTCCAGGCAGGCATCGACACGCCGGCAGGCGTTACCATTCACAAGAAATCAAAAGACCGCTCTCTTGCTTCAACAGGTCTTTCCCTTCCTGTCGTTATACAACCATGTTCTGGAGGTTCGAGCATCGGGGGTATATATCGTCAGTACAGAAGAAGAATATGCAGAAGCTTTGGAAAAATCCTTTTTCTATGAGGATGAAGTCGTTGTAGAAGAGTATATAAAAGGACGTGAATTTGCATGTGGCGTAATTGACAACGAGGCGCTTCCTCCGATCGAAATCATACCGAAAACAGGATTTTTCGATTATGCGAATAAATATCAGGCGGACGCGACTTTAGAAGTATGCCCTGCGGACATTCCCGAAGAGACAGCTTCCCGGATGATGGAACTTACCGTAAAAGCATTCCGTGCGCTGAAACTCAACGTATACAGCCGCGCCGATTTTCTTCTGGATGAAAAAGGAAATCTTTACTGTCTGGAAATGAACACTCTGCCGGGCATGACCGCAGCCAGCCTGCTGCCGAAAGAAGCGAAAGCGGCAGGAATCGAATACGGCGATCTGTGTGAACTGATCATCAAAAAATCGTTAGAAGCGCGTTATTAATACAAGTTGTTTAAGAAAGGCAGGAGCTATCTTATGAAATATATGTCATTACAGGAAATTGCCGCAGCCTGCGGCGGTACATACTACGGCGGATCTGAATTTCTCCCCGTGAAGTAAGCAGCGTCGTCATCGACAGCCGTAAAGCAGAAAAAAGACAGTCTGTTTATCGCGATCCGGGGGCACGCGTCGACGGACATTCCTTTATTCCGAAAGTAATGGAACAAGGAGCGCTCTGCGCCGTTTCCGAAGAAGATCTCGGAGATGTTCCTTATTCTTATATTAAAGTGGCGTCATGTGAACAGGCTTTAAAAGATATCGCAGAACACTATCGGCGTTCCCTTGATATCAAAGTTGTAGGCATTTCGGGAAGCGTCGGAAAAACGAGCACAAAAGAAATGATCGCCTCTGTCCTGTCACAAAAATATTCAGTTCTGAAAACAGAAGGAAACTTTAACAATGAGATTGGGCTTCCTCTTACTGTTTTCAACCTCCGTAAGGAACATGAAATCGCGGTTCTTGAGATGGGGATCAGCGGCTTCGAAGAGATGACGCGCCTTGCGAAAGTTGCCCGGCCGGACATCTGCGTTCTCACAAATATCGGTGTCGCCCATATGGAAAATCTAGGTTCAAGAGACGGGATCTTAAAAGCAAAAACAGAAATGTTTGCTTATATGAATGAAAACGGAACAATAATCTTAAACGGAGACGATGACAAACTGCGCGGATATTCTCCCGAAAACGGAATCACGCCTGTCTACTTCGGTCTTGATGAAAGCTGCGGTTTTCACGCCGAAAATATTTCCGGCAAAGGTTTAAACGGAACGGACGCACAGTTTTTCACACCAAATTCTTCTTTTACGGCACATATCAACATCCCGGGCGCTCACATGGTGTACAACGCGCTTGCGGCTACCGCAGTCGGATACGCTCTTGGTATGACAGACAGGGAAATCTGCGCAGGAATCGAAGCAAATGTTCCGATTGCCGGACGCAATAACCTGATCCGTGCGCCCCATTTTACGATCATCGACGACTGCTACAACGCAAACCCTGCTTCTATGAAAGCGTCTCTCGATGTTCTTGCCTTTGCAGATACTCGCAAAGCAGCAATACTCGGAGATATGTTTGAACTCGGAGAAAACGAAAAACAGATGCACCGCGAAGTCGGCATTCACGCCGTCAGAAAAGGCATCGATGTTTTGATCTGCATCGGCAGTTTGATGAAGTCGGCGGCAGACGGAGCGTTGGAATATCTTGAGCAGCAAAAAAACGCAGAACATACCGAAGAGACGCCTTCGTCTTCTGCGCATTTTCCGACTCAGATCTGCCATTTCGACACAAAGGCAGATTTTCTGCGCGAGGCGAAAGAACTTTTAAAAGAAGGCGATACCGTACTTGTAAAGGCTTCACACGGAATGGAGTTTCCGGAAATCGTCGAATTTTTACAGCAATAATATTATATTTTGATAAAGCATAGGAGAAGAATTATGAAATATCAGGTTCTCGTCCTTGATCTGGACGGCACTTTGACCAATTCAAAAAGGAAATTACCGCACCGACAAAACAGGCGCTTCTTGAGATTCAGGAAGCCGGCCGCACTGTCGTTCTTGCCAGCGGGCGGCCGATCAACGGTGTTGCGCCTCTTGCAAAAGAACTTCAGATGGATACTTTCGGCGGATACATGCTCTCCTTTAACGGCGCACGTATTACAAAATGTTCCACAGGCGAGATCATTTACAATAAAACGATCCCAAAAGAAATCATCCGTCCGGTCTGGGAATACGTAAAGACATTTCCGGGACTGGATATCATCTCTTACGATGACACTCATATTTTCTCAGGGATTTGTCCGAACAAATATGTAGAAATAGAATCGGGAATAAACAATATGGAAATTGTTCCAACGGACGACTTTCCATCCGCCCTTGATTTCCCGGTAAATAAGCTGCTCATCTGCGGCGATCCGAAAACACTTGAAACGATGATCGAACCGCTCCGCAAGCAGTACCACGGGCTTTTAAATATCTATCTTTCCGAACCGTTTTTCTTGGAGATCATGCCGAAAAACATTGACAAAGCGCAGTCTCTCCAAAAGCTGTTAAACAGCATCGGTCTGACCGCTAATGAGATGATCTGCTGCGGCGACGGCTTCAACGATCTGTCCATGATCGAATATGCCGGTCTTGGAGTCGCCATGGAAAACGCACAGCCGATCATAAAAGAAACCGCCGACTTCATCACTCGTTCCAATGACGAAGACGGCGTACTCCATGTGATCGATACGTTTATGCGATAAAGAAATCTTTTATATCGGCTCACACATACAATCTGTAAGAGCTGTCACGATACTTTTTCAGGAAAAGAAAAGTTCCATCACTTCCTGTGCCGGCATTTCTTTTCCTGTAAACAGTTCAAACGCCGCAGCTCCCTGCCAGAGCAGCATCCCGATTCCTCCGACTGCGGCTTTACAGCCTGCCTCTTTTGCTTTTTTTATAAGCAGCGTCTCTCTCGGATTATACACGACGTCCGCAACAGCCAGATCTTTATGAAGTAATTCTTCCGGAACGGGAAGCACGTTTTCCAAAGGACTCATTCCGGCGCGTGTTGCATTGATCAAAAGATCGCTTCCGGCGATAGCTTCTCCTAATTTTTTCTCATCATCAATATCTTCAATATAGATTTTTTCATCGACGGTACTGCTTTTTTATCTTGTCTACCGTTTTTTCTCCGTTTGCGAAAAATTCATCCTTCCGGTTAAATATCGCAATCTCTGACGCTTTATCAAGCGCCGCCTGTACTGCGATCGCAGTCGCCGCTCCGCCTGTACCAAGCAAAACGATCTTCTTTCCCTCTATCCCGACTCCATGTTCCTTCAGATTGCGGACAAATCCGATCCCGTCTGTAATATGCCCTGTCATCGTTTTGTCCTCTTCCACAACGACGGTGTTACACGCTCCGACAAGTTCCGCCGCAGGGGACAATCTGTCTACAAGCTGTGCCGCCGCGGTTTTGTTCGGCATCGTTATGTTAAAACCGCCTACGTTTAATGTGCGGAATGCGTCAATCGCATCTTTTGTTTTCTCCAGCGGTATGTCAAACGCAAGATACGCCGCATCGATCCCTAGCTTTTTCAAAACTGTAGTTGTACATAGCCGGAGACCCCGAATGACCTACCGGTGAACCGATCAGCGCGTAAAGCCTTGTATGTCCGTTAATTCTTCTTTCCATCTTTTCTCCCTCCATGATCATGCGCTCTCAAAACAGGCGCACTGCAAATATGGATACAGTATATCACAACTTTTCGTTAGTCCGCAATCCTGACTGAAAACAGGCGAAGGCTCCTGTCATGCAGGATTCTTGGGATAGGAAGTGAAAATCGTTCATTTCTTGGCACAACAAATAAACCTCATGGGCTTATGAAGTTGGTAAGTCCTATGCTATGAGTGGTTTTAAACTTCGTATGTATTGATGCTGGTGAATTTTATCAGCAACCATGACAGTTATTAACTGAGAAATTCCTGCAAGCAACAAATCTGCATGTAGTGTTTTCTCATTTTGGGTTTTACGACCGGCAATACAGAAACTGTCTTTAAAATGGTTGATTGATTTTTCAACGTTTACACGGATTTTATAGGTCTCATCCCATTCTACGGAACCACGTTCCACACCGGGATAGGCACGCAGATTCTTTTCGGGGTAAATGTAAATCATTCTTCCACAGGAAGATGTGGTACAGGGGTTCTCACAGCGGCAGACACGGCGTTTCGTTTTGGTTTCACGGTTGTATTCCCATTTCATTTTAGGGCATACAAACTTCATGCTGGGAAGTTTGCTTCTCAGATGAGATTTACTCCCTTCCGTTTCATAGGAAGTGTGGAATCATGCGGACAGCAAGGAACACCATTTTCGTTGAAGGTGTAGCCATTTTCTTCCATTGATAGTTTTGTCCGGAGTGGAATAAATGCTTTTTCAAAGCCAAGATCATCCAAAAGGGCTTTGTAGATTTCAATGGTATCAAAAGCGGCATCGCCTAGAAAAGTTTTAGGGTTGATCAAAGGATGCTTCTGAAAGAAATCAATCAAAACAGGGAGCAGTGCCTTAGAGTCCGCAAGTGATTTATCTTCATCTGGTGAATCGGATTTCTTTCAACAATGATATTAGGATGAGCATTTAGGAAATCTTTATTGTAGAAGGTAATATCGCGAACAATACCAAGACCATTAGTGACAATACCAAACTTATAGGCATAGCAGAAATGTCCGTTGATGTACATCTGTTGGATAGCTGGGTTAGCAGTAGCGTGTGCAGGCATTGAGCCGTAAGCAGCTTTGTAAGGATCAAAGTTTTTATCAAAGTTGTGAGCCTTTGCAAAGGCCTTTAACTGTTTTATGATACGGTTTGCGTATTTCGGATTATTTTCTGTTACCCATGCCTCAATTCCAGAAGTATCAAAGATACTCATGGAAGCAAGGTTAGAATCAATACGTTGGCAGATCGGTTCAGTGATATCAACTAAGTGATCGAACATCGATTGTAAGTCCATAAGAAAGTCCTGTTTAAAGCGGGTAAATTTTGAGGCATCAGGAACAACACGGAAGCCACAGAAATCCCGTAGTTCCTGAGAATATTTTAAAAATATAATCAGAAGAGTATCCGTCGGGATTGAGAAAATGCGCTGAATAAGGAGAACCTTAATCATAGGATAAAGTGGATGCTTGCGAGGTCTTCCTGTGGAAGCGTGAAAATGAGTAACAAAAGAAACAGGAACAATTTCATCAAGATTAATGGTTTGGTGAAGTAGAGAAAGAAACTGATATTTGTCATTATCGAATTTGTTTTGGCAATCTTCAAAAATTTCTGCCAAAGTGAGCTGCTTATATGGTATCATATAGGTACATCTCCTTTCGGGTGGTTGGTTTATAGTTTCTAGGCAACTCTATTTTACCACAATCCGTTGAGGAGATGTTTTGTTTTATAAAAGTTAAAATGCCGTATTTATGCGGCTTGTGGCGTTCGCAAACACCCTTACTGTTCCTTATCTGCCGCATAAAACTGTATCGGAAGAATACAAAGAAAAAGATGCGGCAGCCGAATATTATTCCGACACATCCGGGACAGAGCGCATCGCCTACATCACTGATAATAACGACGCTCTTTTGTATCGGCTCGGTATGATCGAAGAAGCAGAAAAATCCATCATTTTATCGACCTTTGATTTTAACGATGATGAGGCGGGCAGGATATTCTTTCCGCCTTACTAAACGCCGCGGACCGGGGCGTCGATATCCGTGTTATCGTCGATGGAATCAGCGGATTTATGGATGTACAGCACAATCCGTGGTTTCTTGCTTTAGACGCTCATAAAAACGCTCAGGCATTTATAATCCTGTGAATTTTTTTGAAACCATGGGATATGCAGGCCCGCCTTCATGACAAATATCTGATCATCGATGACCAGATGTATACACTTGGCGGACGCAACACAACAAACCTGTTTCTCGGAGATTATTCAAAAGGAAAAAACATCGACAAGGAGCTGTTTGTTTACGAAACAGATCCGGGCAAAAATATGCAAAACACTTCTATGTCCCAGCTTCAGACTTATTTTGATTCCATATGGGATTCTTCTGACAGCAAACCGTGCCGTGGCTCAAGAAACGGAAAAAAGACGGTCGAAAAAAACAGAAGCTCTGAAAAACATTACAAAGAGCTACAGAAAAAATATCCTGCCGCATACGAAAAACAAAACTGGGAAGAACTGACATTTGAGACAAATAAGATCACTCTTTTGAGCAATCCGATCGAATCAGAAAACAAAGAACCGTGGATGTGGTACTCTCTTCACCGGCTTATGATGTCCGGAAAACAGGCGACGATCTACACCCCTTACATTATATGCGGCAGGGAAATGTACGACGATCTTTCTCAGCTCACAGATAATAACGTCTCTGTCGAGATCATTACAAATGATGTCGCAAAAGGCGCCAATCCGTGGGGCTGTACAGATTACTTAAATGAAAAAGAAAAGATATGGAGAACCGGTGTGAAAGTTTACGAATATATGGCTCCCCATTCCTGCCATACGAAAGCCGTTCTCATAGATGACCGCATGAGTATCGTCGGTTCTTACAATCTTGACATGCGAAGCACATATCTTGATACCGAATTAATGCTTGCCGTCGATTCAACCGAATTAAACGCAATTATACGAAAAGAAGCCGAACATGATAAAACCTTTTCAAAAACGATGGCAAACGGAAAATATACCTACGGGGAAAATTACAAAACAAAAGAATTAAGCACCGGAAAGAAATTATTCTACGCAACATTAAGACAAATTATCAAACCGCTCCGAAGATTCTTATAGACAACTTTATTAAAAACTCTTTATAGACAAAACTTTTATGATTAAATTTTTACAGCCGAATTTCTTATGATCGATATCTTCTCTGATCGGATTTATCTGCACGGAAACGAGAATCACAAATCAGGCATCCCTTGTACTTTCCCGAGAACTGTTCCCATGCAGATAAACCGGTCTTTCGGCTTTACTACTACATCCTGTTCCAATACGTTCAATGCTTTCAGCTTTTTCTCTTCATTTTCCTGATATAATAATCTCAAATAATAAACTTCATTTACTAAGAAAATTCCTATTTCATTTTGACCTGCTTTTTTTTCGGTCAATGCGATCACATCCCCGTTCCGAAAAACAGGCTCGTATCTGTCTGTCTGAAGCTGCAGGCAAAATTCCATGCCGTCTATCATATTCTCCTTGCGTACACGGAATTCAAAATATTCTGCTCTTTTTTTACAAATCGCATCAATCCCTCCTCCCATATCTTTCATACACGGAAAAGAAATCCATTCTTCCTGCTGCATTCTCGAATACTCTTCTTCGATCACCATACGAACAAGTTTTTTCCCGCTGCTCGTCAACTGCCTGTACTTTTCAAGAGCATATATCTCATCCTGTGTGATCGCTCTTTTACATGCGATGGCAATCTCTCTGTTTCTTACATACTCTTCATAAAAGTAATTCGCATCTACTTCAAGCGTGATCATCAGCGCAACAAAAATATCCGGTTTCGGATAGCTGATTCCATTCTCATAATTTGCAATAGCAGACGGTGTAACCTGCACCGCTTCGGCAAGCTGTACTCTTGACATGTTTAACTCCTGACGTCGCTTACTCTTATTTCCGATCATCGTCATGATTTTAACCCTCTCTTCACCACATATTATTCAAAGTATATTACAAGTTTCCTGTAAAAGCAATCGCTTTTTCAAGATTATTGTAGTTTCTCATTGACATTTTATTAAATCTGTCGTAAACTGATGTAGAAATAGCCGTAAAATTGGTATATTTTCTTAATATGAATCAATTTTCTTAGGTAATATTAACAACTAGAATCGAGGGGCATGATGAAAGATTATGTAATAGATGTACTGATGAACATCGGAGTTCCGGCAGGAATCAAAGGTTTTACTTATATTTGCGACGCAATAGAATTATTTAATACCGATCCATACTATCCTGACGGAAAGATATCAGCACTCTATATCGATATCGCTAAAAAGTATCACACAACACCATCAAGAGTAGAGCGTTCCATACGACACGCTTTCGATATTGCACTTACAAAAGGTGATCCTGATATGGTATCCCGCTATCTGGATCTGACAAACAGACAGAACTCCACGCTATTGCGGACACTCTATCTTCGAATCGGGCAAGAACGCCGCAGACATCAGGCAGAACGGCGTCATCAGCAATGCAACCCACAAACTTGTACCTCACAGACTTGTGAGTTTAAAGCACAGATATATATGGAAGCAATGAAAACCTTATCCGAAGAGATCGAATCTTTGTTTAATCGCACTCTTGCTTCTGTAAGAGATGATATTCATCCGACAGACGACGGACAAAGTGAACGGAGCTGTTCCGTATTTCCAAAATCTTTAAAATCTTAAAGACTCGGCTCTTTCTTATTTTATTTTTATCATCTTTGAAAACAGCTCCGCAAAACAACATATGTTTGGATTTCACTTGGTTTTACCTCGCTTTTCATATATAATATTAGGCGTTTCATAAACGCCTAATACCGAAAATTATTGAAAGGAGATGGTTCTATGTCTACCAACATTCAGAAAAACCAGATTACAGAAGGCATTATTTGGCGGCAGCTTCTACTTTTCTTCTTTCCCATTTTACTCGGGACTTTCTTTCAACAGCTATACAACACGATTGACAGTGTTATCGTCGGTCAATTCGTCGGAAAAGAAGCTCTCGCCGCAGTAGGAGGTTCTTCTGCTCAGATCGTTGCTTTTGTAGTCGGATTTTTTACCGGGCTTTCTTCCGGGGCATCCGTAACGATTGCACAATTTTTCGGTGCGAAAGACTCCCGCTCTGCAAATAAAGGTCTTCACACAGCTTACGCGATCGCCGCTTTCGGAGGTTTGATCCTTACCGTATCAGGAATAATTCTGACTCCGTTTCTTTTAGAGATGATGAATACGCCTGCCGATATTGTAGCAGATTCCGCCGTTTACTTAAGGATCTACTTTGCCGGAATCATTTTCGTCCTCATTTACAACATGGGATCGGCAATACTGCGCGCCACCGGAGATTCCAAACGTCCGCTCTATTATTTGATCGTCTGCTGCATCATCAACATCGTGCTTGACGTTTTATTCGTTATCGTATTCCATATGGGTGTTATGGGAGTTGCCGTTGCCACCCTCATCGCACAGGCTGTAAGCGCCGTACTTGTCACTTTAAAACTGATGCGCTCTGAAGGCATATTAAAACTTTCCGTCAAACAGATCCGTTTCCACGGTTCGATTTTGAAAATGCAGTTAAAACTCGGACTGCCGACCGGATTTGAAGCGATCCTGTTCTCTATTACAAATATTGCCATTCAATCTGCTGTCAACACTTTCGGCACGGATACAACCGCCGCATGGTCAGCCTACGGAAAACTGGACGCAATTTTTTGGATGGTCAGCACTGCGTTCGGAATTGCGATCACAACATTCGTAGGGCAAAACTACGGCGCAAAAATGGATCGAGTACGCAAAAGTACCCGCGTATGCCTTCTTATGGATTTTATTGTTTCCGCCGTACTTGTTGTCTTTCTGATCGCCGCACGATTCCTTTTATTCCGGTTATTTACAAACGACAGTCATGTAATTGAAATCGGATGCGACATGCTCGTTCTGATCACGCCATGGTACATTGTATATGTCTTTATCGAAGTTATCGCCGGAGCGCTGCGCGGAGTCGGAAACGTCGTCGTTCCGGTAGTCATTACTCTGCTTGGCGTCTGCGTCCTTCGCATCGCATGGCTTGCCGCCATGCTGAAAATCTCACCGACGATATCGGCGATTATTTTAAGCTATCCGGTAACATGGGTTATCACAGCGCTTGCATTTATCATCTACTATATATACATAACCCATAAAACTATCGCCGGAAGTTCTAAAAAGCATGTTCCAAAATTGTAAGCAGCCGATAAAATCTTAGATAGACCCGGACTTGGACTATCTGCGCTGCGAGTAAAAAAAGCAAAAAATTACCCGAATCATCATAAAGTAATATACTCACATAAGAAACGGGTGATTTTTTGCTTTTCCGCATTCTTCTGTATAATAATCAAAATTATATTGTCTTTTTCGGAAATTTCAAACAGGCTTTAAACTGATCGCAGTCGATCAATATATCAAATTCTCCCCCGAGCGCTTTGGCATAAGTACTTACGATCGCCAGTCCAAGTCCGTTTCCGTCTCCGGTTCTTGCCTTATCTCCTCTTGCAAACCTTTCGATAATATCTTCTTTTGTAAAATCCATCGGATATCCCGATGTGTTTGTTACTTCCAGCCATACTTCCTCTTTTCCTTCCGACTGCAAAGCTTCGTTTTCACAAAGACACGCGTTCCCTTTGCAGAATATTTCAACGCATTTTCAATCAGATTCTGGCAGATTCTGTAAAAATAAGAATTGTCCGATATAAGCTGTGTATCTTCTTTTGTCAGATCGGTAACAAATTCCAAATGACTTTCTTTTATCCTGTCATCCATATCCGCAAAGATCTGTTCGATCATCCGATTTTACTTCGAACGGCTCCGGATGCAGCTCTACATTTCCGCTGCTTGCTTTTTGCAAGATTAAATAAACTGTTGATCATTTCTTTTAGTTTCTCTGCCCGCTCTGAAATCACATCCACATAATCGCGGACAATATCGCTTAATTCTTCCCTCTTGATCAGTTCAATATAGCCGACCATCGACGTAAGCGGCGTTTTCAGATCATGGGAAACATTTGTAATAAGATCTACTCTGAGCTGATCGCTGCGCGATACTTTTTCAAGACTCTTTCGCTCGATCTCTAGCGCTTCTTTGATCCTGTTTTGATTTATCTTTTCAAAATTACACATGATCATGTCTAACTGTTTCTTTTTAAAGTGATTCATCACCGCTCCGGCAAGCACAAACTGAACGAGCGCCGATAAAATCATGACATAACCCGATGCATAATTGTATTGCCATCCTGTTCCTATATACATTCCGCCGTTCATTAAGTACGACATATACCACAAAGCGATCAAAAGAGCTGTTCCGCCTATCCACTGCAGTCTGCGATTCCTGATTTTCCACCTGTTCTGCCATTTCACATACGCATCCTTTTCTCCCGGATCCCATTCACGGAATTTCCTCATAATGAGAAATGCGGTCAGTATCATCTGCCCTGCTCCAAATAAAGCATTTCCCAATATCCCGAAAAACAATGATTCTCCGGTCGGATGGTACGTACGGTACACTACAACACTATACCAGAATGCGATTCCAAACCCTGCCAGCACAAAACAAAATAGTTTCACTGCAATCCCTGTACTGCTAAGCCAGCATTTCTCTAAAAAAACTTTTCGCCTTTGACTTAATATTTTTCCATTTTGTATCCAATACCCCACACCACCTTTACATATCTTGGTTTCTTTGCATCAATCTCAATTTTCTCCCGAATGTGTCTGATATGAACCATTACCGTGTTTTCCACTGTATAGTTTGCCGATTCCTGCCAGACATTTTCATAAATCTGCTCCGAAGAAAACACCTGCCCCGGATGTTCCATCAAAAGTTCTAAAATTTTATACTCCGTAGCCGTCAGCCTCACTTCCTCCCCTTCCACAAGTACGATCCGCTGTTTTTTGTCAAGTACAAGGCCTCCGTTTATGATCTGATCATCATTTTCCTTCGGAAGCTCGCCTCCCACGCCCTGTATCTCCTCAAATGCGCTTTCACGCGAGCCATCAACTCCGCCGGATTATAGGGCTTTTCCACATAATCGTCCGCACCAAGCACAAGTCCCGATACCTTATCACTTTCCTCCGTCTTTGCCGAAAGAATAATAACCGGAATCCTGTATTTCTCCCGAAGCTTCATAAGAGCAGACAAGCCATTTAACCGTGGCATCATAACATCAAGCAGAATTAAATCTACCGGATTCTGCTCAAGCAAGTTTAACGCTTCCATTCCATCATACGCCGGAATCACCCGGTATCCTTCGTATTTTAAAAGTTCACTGATCGAATATACAATTTCTTTGTTGTCATCAACAACCATGACAACCTCTCCCATATTCATTTCCTCTGCCATCATTCTCTCCTCTCGTTTTCCTTTATCTGATATAAACAGTACACTTCCACTGTTAAAAAACCTCGATGTAATTCTTAAATTTTTCTTATAAAAGGCCGTCGGGAATTTCCTTTCATACATTTCCTTTCCAAGCAGTGGATCGCCGGTATAATCCGCCACTTTTTGTGGCGACAAGCCGAGCAATCGGCTTGGATTGCACAACGTGCAATCATTATACCACTAGCGCAGGAAAGGAAGCGACCGCAGGGCATTTCCTTTCCAAGCAGTGGATCGCCGGTATAATCCGCCACTTTTTGTGGCGGCAAGCCGAGCAATCGGCTTGGATTGCACAACGTGCAATCATTATACCACAAACGATAACAGGCGATCCGGAAATTTCTTTATTTCCGAACCGCCTGTCATCTTTACACATGTGAATTTTATTTTATTCCGCCGCAATCTGCTTTACCTTACCGAGTCCCTTTGCCACGGCAGGAATGCAAATGATCACGAGCGTGATCGCCGCTTCCGCCAAAAGAAAGCTATAATTATATGCAATCGGATAGATCGCTGTCAATGATTTCGGGAAGTTATCGGGCATGTAATCCATCCAATACAAATATCCCCCAAGTGCGTGAAACGCACCTCTTGCCAAAACTGCCGCGATATAACCTTTAAGCAGTCCGTGCTTCTTTTTTTGCAAAAAAATCCTGCCACACCAAGAGCTGCAAATGCCAGAATATAATCACAGCACACTTGGAAAAAAGAAAGTACATACGGTTCCTGTATAAACTGCAGGATTCCATAAGCAAGACCTACCAAAACTCCTGTTCCGACACCGTACCAGTTTGCCACAAGTACAATAAACAGCATGCTGCATAATGTCACACTGCCTCCCCATGGCATCTGAAAAATCTTTACATAAGACGTAACAAACGCCAGGGCCATTGCAGCCGCACAAAATACTAGCTGCTTTGTCGTCATTTTTTGACGCTTAGATCTCTTTCCCGCGAAAAATACTGCCGCCAGAAAAAGTACGATCCCGACGGATATCGTGACAACATATCCCGCAGTTGTCAGCCCGCCTTCTGCATTTACAAGTAAATCAAACATAAAAAACCTCCTGTTCTCAGATTGAAAACAAAAGGTATAAACACTCATAACATAATCCCTACGTTGGCATTATCCAAATCAGGTTATGGGTCGAAGTTCCCAACTTCCTCTCAGCCTGTAACACAAGCTCCCCTTGTCATCAATCTATATGTAATTTTTTAGTAACAGTTTAGCCATACAGTGTGTGTGAAGCACAAAACATGCCTGCATGTTTTTGCAAGCGGACATCTGTATGTGCTAAGCGCCTATTTATGAGTAAAACAGTGGCGTCAGCCACAATAAGCACACAGTGCGGTTTTACGAATGGCGTGGGATAAACCGTTACCTCTTTGACCGTATCCATAATAACCTCTTTGACAAAAAATGTCAAGAAATTTGAACAATCATCCTGTCCGGCCTTTTATATGGACATCGCTGTGCCCCCATCAGTCCTTCTCCCGCTATTTCTTTTAACTGTCGATACACATAAGATACCGGAAGTCCGACCACGTTATAATAATCTCCGTCAATCCGTTCGATATAAGCTGCAAACTGCCCCTGTATACCATACGCTCCGGCTTTGTCAAGAGGTTCTCCTGTTGCGGCATATTCCCGAATCTCTTCGTCACTCATAGGATTGACAAAAACTTCCGTTTCAACTGCATGAACAACCGACTTTCTTTTTCCCTCATCGTCATAATCCAAAATTGCCACGCCTGTATACACTTTGTGACTTCTTCCCTGCAGACTTCGGATCATACGGACGGCATCTGCCTCATCTTTCGGTTTCCCTAAAATACTTCCGTCTGACACAACGATCGTATCCGCTCCGATCACAATCGTATCCAACAGTACATTATTTTTCTTATCAAAACTTATCTGCTTCACCTGCTCTTGTTTTTCCCGTAAATCATCCGCAACATTTTCCGCCTTTGAAAGCGCAAGCTCTTTTACAATCTCTTCGGGATCAGACTATGATAAACTTCTTCTTTGTCACTGACTCTTACTTCAAATGAAATTCCGATCTGCTCAAGGAGCTCCCGCCTTCTCGGGGAAGCCGACCCAAGAATAATTCTTTTCTTTGTCTGCATTTTCACTTCTCTGCTTTCTTCTATTTATTTTATTTACTCCAAGTATACAACAACCAATGTATATGTGTACACAAAGAATGTCACCCTTTGTAAAAAACATACTTTACATAAATTATTTCATTGAGCAGTCCTGGCTTTTTTAATACGTTGCAGCTTATTTTTATACGAAGAATTGCCGCTCGGATCAAAAACAAATCACACCACAAATGAACATATAGACGGTATGTCGGATATCTCACAGAAATATGTTTCTCACCACGATAAAATTCGGTCACGACACCAAGTATCCACTCCTCCGGCACATTCTCTTTCCACCAGCGATTGTCCCCACAGATGATATATCCTTCCTTTTTCACATGCAGGATACGATGCAGCACATATTTTCCGTCCGGTCTCCGATAAAGCGGAAGGTCATATCGTTTTAATCTTCCATGAACCGGTTCTATAATAATTGTATCCCTTCGATTACGCAGCATCGGTTTCCATGCTGTCTCCGACGGTTGTGGAGACACAGGTTTTCCCCGATCGAAGTTCTTCTTCTAAAGATGTATTGCGCATAACGTCTCCTCTATAAAATCTATCTTTCACTACAGATAATTTTATAAAAACATCCTTGACAGATCTTTATAATCTGCCAAGGATGTTTTTCATCTAACAAAAATACCTTTTAGTTACAATTTTTTAGAAGTCTTCATCCTCCCCACCTTCAAGTTCTCCTTCAGCACTGCCATCATTAACAAAAGATGTTGTAATAATATCCTCTGTTCCAAATCTTACAACTTCTAATTCCGGCTCTAAAAATGTTTTTCTCACTTCTATTCCTCCTGCCTTCTCTTCTTATCGAATTGTATATTGCGCCATGTCGCTATATACAGTATGTCGCTCACCACTATTGTCCTGGTATGTTACATATCCTCTTGCATACCAAGTTGTTGCTCTGCTTGTTTTTAAATACTGTGTAAAGTTTGCCAAATATAAATCTGTATTTACACCATATTTTTTCAAACGGGTAGTTGCCGTTGTGTCTAATGTCAATTCTTGTTGTACTTCCTGAATTGCTGCATAGCCTGTACTGTCAGTCGCCACAACACCGGCTCTTATAACGTTACAGCCTGTGTCTGCTGGAACAGAATATTTTGATAAAAACTTCACTCTTCCATTTGCATAGGACACATCGCACAAAACCGAAACTTCTTTTTGCACTTCTTCTGCTTCTTCAATATAAACTGATGTCACATCTATGTCTTTATATACTGTAAATGTATAAGATTCATTGTAACAGATCGGCTTTTCATCTACTGTCCAGTGCGAGAATTTCTTTCCGTCCGGCGCTGCTTTTGCAACAACTCTCACCTGATCTCCGACTTCACAATATTTTGTTTCTGTGTTTCCGTTGTTGTTGATCGTAACAACCGCCTTTAACTGCAATCCTTCGATCGACGTCTTCAAAGATTCAACAATCAATTTCACCTCTTCTACTGAAAGAGCTGTATTGTCTTTCGCTGCTTTTGCATCTGCAAGATCGTCTTCAAGCGCTTTTCTCGTTGCTTCCGTATATTTCTCTGCAAAACTTTCCTCTTTCATCCTGCTTTCTGCCGCAGCAATCGCTTCTTCTAACGCCGTATCGTCGCGGGTAACCGTAACAATACACTGTGCCGTTATATTAGGATAATTCACAGAACTTACTTTAATTGTTGCATTTCCCGCTTTATGAGCTGTGACAACTCCGCCGTCAACAGTAGCGACTTCCTCATTATCAGATTCCCATAAAACTTCTTGATCTGTCGCGTCTTCCGGGGTGATCGCTGCCTGCAGCGTCGCCGTCTTCTGCTCTTCCGTTCCTCCGACTTTCAAAGCCAATGCATCCTGATCTAATGTTATTCCCGTAACTGCGATTTCTACAGTTTCATATAATTTTGCATTTGCCCAACACGTATGCAGTTTCCCGCCATTTCCGTTGTTCCATGCGCTTGCAGGGCACTCTAGCTTCATATGAGTCGTTCCTTCCGGTAATTTCACACGGATGCTTCGTAATCCACCGTTTGCCGAAAGATCTTCTGCATAATACTGCTGTGTATAATTACTTCCGTCTGTACTTGTAGAAACTTTAAATTTCGCTTTCACATTTGCAAAAGTACCGCTGTCTGACGCAATCTGATGATTCTCGACACCGATGTCGGCAGAAAACATCTTGTAGCCTGTCACATCATATACAATCGAAGATGGCTCATGTGCGCCTATGCCTTTTGTATATGTATTTATTGTAGACGTATCTTTCTTGATTGCTATCAACCTGTTTCCATCCGGACACAGATCTTTCTTAACTCCACCCCATGCAGTATCTCCGGACAAGTACGTTAAATCCGACACATAAACTCCTGTTCCCAATTCATCCTGAAATTCCATTTTGAACTGTTCCAACTGTTGGAAAACAGCCTCAAGTTCTTCTTTTGTCGTGCTTTCCTGCGCTAACTTTGCTTCTGCCTCTGCCTTAATCGGATCAAATTTTGCTCTGGAATATACTTTACCCGAATCTGCGTTTCCGCTAAGCACGTTCAACTCCATCTGTGATTCCATCTGTGCAAGTTTTTCTCGTATTCTGATTTTTAAAGCTTCTGTTTCCGCATCTTTTTTTTTACCGGAGTCAATATACTGATTTCTGCCGCCGATATATGCTGATTGGGAGCGCTTCCATCCGTATGAATGACAGTAAGTTTTACTTTTTTGACATTCTCAACTTCTGCATCAAATACAAATTCCTTTTCGATTTATTCTCTGCCGACCAATTAGCTCCCGGATTGTTATAACTAATATGTAAGTTATTTCCTACATTTTCCCAATTTTCAGTTCCGTCTTTCTGAACCGAAACACTAAATTCTGTCACTGTTCCGTTTCCAAACGCGTCCTGCCTCGGAAGATAAGTAATCCCCTGGATGCTCTGCGCGTTCTGAAGTTCTACTGTTATCGTATTGTTGCCTGTCAGAGCGCCGTCTTCCCTGTTCGGCTGATTATCTCCGCTATAACACGAATGATAATAAGACGTAATCACTCCGTCTGTCGCATTGACTGCATGTCCCGTTCCGGGCGATGCCGCGCCTTCACCTGTACTTGATTCATTATCCGCCTCCGTATCCGCTGTTGTCGTCAGCTCTGTATAAGGCACTTTCTTATACCCCGATTCACTGACTTCTTCATTCCATACCCAATCAGCGCTTGCCTGTACGTTCACCGGAAATGCGCTTCCTGTAATAACCATCGCTCCAGCGCATAATAAAGCGAATGTCTGTTTCATTTTCATAATCTTATCCACCTCTTCCTTTTTTTCTATACTTGCAATCCATAATTCAACGGTCTGCAGAAATATTCATATTATAATTATCGAAATCTCTGTTTCGACTCGAATGATAAATGATGTTATATCTTTATAATTTTACCCCCCTGTATTTTTCTGTCAATATGTTTTGTGTATTTTTTCTAATATTTCTTTTATATCTTAATTTTTTGTGCATTTTTACTCTATTTTGCCAATATTTACATTTTCAGATTCCCCACCATTCTTCCTTCCCACAGATTTTTATATCAATTTTTCTAATAGCAAAACAGATAATATTGTAGGTTTGTCAAACATATGTTACACCCCGATCAATAAATTCCCTCAGAACAGTTTGTGGTGATTTCCACCCCAGAGGTCTCATGGGAAACTGGTTATAATCCCTACGGTTATAGGTTTGAAGCTGCTTGGAAAAATCCTCAAAGGAATAGAAAGTATGCGAGGTATAAAAACGTTCATTATCCTTGCGGTGGCTGCGTTCCACTTTTCCGTTATGGCGTGGTGTAAAGGGTCGAATCAGTTTATGTTGGATTCCCAGTTCTTTTAAAGTCCGTTGGAATAAAGTCAATGTTTCTTTGCCGGAAGTGGAAAAGCGCTTTGTAAACTCCACGCCGTTGTCTGTCTGAACGCATTCGATTGGCATAGGAAAGCGTTGGATCAGATGCTTGAGGAACTGTGCGGATGAATAGGTGCTGTGTTCTTCAAAAGCTTCCACATACCGCCAGCGGGAGTACTCATCAATGGCGGTATACTGATAGAATTTCTTTCCTTTCGCATTATTGACAAGACAACATGCAGGAACGAATTTCACATCGACCTGGATACGCTGTCCGGGATATTTCATCTGCTCATAAGGCTTCGGAATATATTTGGGATTCGGAAGTTTTGAGCCAAGATTCCCTGTTTCTTCAGAAAACGATACAATCCTGGGATGGAACGTTTATAACCGCGCTGCATAAGTTTGACCCAAAAGACAACCAGACCAGAATGGGGATTGCGCCTACGCATATCTTGGATCAGCTTGATTTCTTCAGGTGTATGCTGATTGGGATGGTGATGGGGACGGCGTGAACGATCGCGGAGAGACTCTATTGTGCCGTCATAGCGGCGCTTCCAACGATAAATATACTGGCGGTTTGTCTTATATTTAATTGCTGCTTTTGAGACACCATATTTTTCGGCGAAACGGATCAAGGATAGACGATACCTCATATCTTGTGTTATACTTGCCATGCCAAATGTTTAGGTTTGGTAGCTTAAAGCATAACACAGAAAAAGGTAAATTATTCAGTTGTAACACTGTTTGTAATCCTTTTTTCTATGCAATTTTCGGACATGAAAACATGGCTTGTACCGCCGAGAAGCCGATATAAAAAGAAAATCGTTCCCCTTCCGACACCGGAATTTTACACATTCTATAACGGAAAAGAAAAGTGGGAAAAGGAAAAAGAACTGCGCCTGTCAGATGCCTATATCGTAAAAAGACGGTGAGCCGAGTCTGGAGTTGAAAGTGAAAGTTATCAATATCCGGCCGGAAGAACATCATGAAATCTTAGAAAGGTGTCAGGTACTGAAAGAATACAGCCAGTTCATGGAAATCGTGCAGAACTATCAGATCTCCGGGGAGGAAGAGCCTTATAAAAAAGCGATAAAAGAGTGCATTGAAAGAGGAATTCTTGCTGATTATTTAATGCGAAAAGGAAGCGAGGTTGTCAATATGTTATTAGACGAATACGACTATGAGACAGATATTGAAGTGCAAAGAGAAGAGGCAAGAGAAGAAGGAAGAAAACTGGGAAGAGAAGAGGGAAGAATGCAGGGACGAGAAGAGGGAGAAGAGGAACGAAAAGAATTTCTCCAAAAAATCTGCTCTCTCATTCAGAAAAAACTTGAAAAAGGAAAAACAGTTTCCGAAATTGCAAATGATCTTGAAGATACGGAAGAAAATATTTCTCATTTGATCAAGCAATTTCATCTAAATTAATCTTATATGCTTTTGTATGATTAAAAAGGAAAAAGTCCAAAGTTGCCCAAACCCCATCTACTGCTTACAATCTCATGATGTGCCTTTTGGCACTTCCGACAATTTATACTGTAAGCAGCTCTTTGAGGCTAAATTTATAATGACAGCCTTCCCTTTACTATGCTAAAATGTAAAAGATTATGAGAAAAACATATGAGAAATATGAAAATGAGGAGGATTTAAACTTTGGAAAACAAAAAAATTATCCAAGTAGAAGAAAAAGTACCTTTCAAGCTGCTCGTACCGCTAAGCATACAACATATGTTTGCAATGTTCGGTGCGTCCGTACTTGTTCCGTTCGTATTCGGACTGAATCCGGCCGTTGTTTTATTTATGAACGGAATCGGAACATTATTGTTCATCCTGATTACAAAAGGAAAAGCGCCTGCATACCTCGGCTCCAGTTTTGCATTTCTTGCACCGGCGGGAATTGTAATTGAAAAATGGGGTTACAGCTATGCACTCGGCGGATTTGTGGCAGTCGGATTCTTAGGATGTGTCCTTGCTTTGATCATCCGCAAATTCGGTTCCAAATGGATCGACGTTGTACTTCCCCCTGCCGCTATGGGACCGGTTGTCGCACTGATCGGACTTGAACTTGCCGGAACAGCCGCTTCCAATGCAGGTCTTACGGCATCTTCCATCGATCCGAAAAATGTGATCGTATTTCTTGTCACACTTTTAACCGCTGTCCTTGGATCTGTATTGTTCCGCAAATTTTTTGCCGTGATTCCGATCCTGATCGCTATCATTGCCGGATATATCGCGGCTCTTTTATGTGGAATCGTTGATTTCAGTAAAGTTGCTTCAGCATCATTTTTGCGCTTCCGAACTTCTCCACGCCAAAATTCAAATGGGAAGCAATCGTGATCATTCTGCCTGTTATCCTTGTTATCGCCTCTGAACATATCGGACATCAGATCGTAACAAGCAAAATCGTCGGACGCGACCTTCTGAAAGATCCGGGTCTGCACCGTTCCCTTTGCAGATAATTTTTCCACGATGATCTCAGGATTTATCGGCTCCGTACCGACAACAACATACGGCGAAAACATCGGAGTTATGGCTATGACAAAAGTTTACAGCGTATACGTTATCGCAGGCGCCGCGGTACTGTCGATCATCTGTTCTTTCATTGGGAAAATGACGACTTTGATCAGCACTATCCCCGGCCCTGTTATCGGCGGAATTTCATTCCTTCTGTACGGAATGATCGGCACGTCAGGTATCCGCATCCTTGTCGATTCTCAAGTTGACTACGCAAGATCAAGAAATATGGCAATGACCTCTATTATTTTCGTAACCGGACTATCCGGTATCAAAGTACAGTTTGGAAGTATTCAGCTTACAGGTATGGTACTGGCATGTGTTGTCGGAATGATCATGGGATTGATGTTCTTCCTCTTCGATAAGCTAAAACTTACGAATGACAGAGAAAAAACTGCTAAAACACACTGAAAAAACAAAAAAGAAAGAACAGAGGAATAATTACCATGCTGAAAATTGTCATTTCACCGGCAAAAAAAGATGAATATCACAGATGAATTCCCCTGTAACGCCACTGTCCCGGTCTTTTCTGACCGGGCAGATGTGCTTCACGGGATTTTAAAAAATAAAAATATACAGGAACTGAAAACACTTTGGAAATGCAGTGATAAACTTGCCGAACAGAATTATCAAAGACTTCATGCCTTTTCTCCCGATCAGGCGGTAACACCGGCGCTTCTTGCCTATGAAGGAATTCAATATCAACACATTGCTCCTTCCGTTTTTACAGATGCCCAGTGGCATTATGTAAATGTTCACCTTCGCATTTTATCCGGATTTTACGGAATCTTAAAACCGACAGACAAAGTTATTCCCTATCGTTTGGAAATGCAGGCAAAGTTAGAAGCTGCTAAAAAGAACGACCTTTATGAATACTGGAGCGATACGCTGTACCAAAGTCTCCTCGCAGAAGGGATGACCGAACTTGTCAATCTCGCTTCCGCAGAATACAGTAAAGCAATCCTTCCCTACAAAAATATCCGCTGCATTACATGTATTTTCGGCGAAGAGGTAAACGGAAAAATAAAAGTCAAGGGCACTCAGGCTAAGATCGCCCGCGGCGAAATGGTACGCTTGATGGCAGATCAGAAAATCGAAAGCGTTTCGGACATCCGTGAATTCAAAGAACTGGGATATCGTTTTTCTCCCTCTCATTCCACGGAGGACACTTACACTTTTTCTCTTTGATCTAACTGCAGCTTTGTTTTGTATATGCGGACATATCACTCCCATTTGGGCCGCAAACGATAACTTGGGCTGCTGACTATAACTTTGACTACAGACTATAGTTTTTCCGCAGACTATGACTTTAGTTGCCGACTATAACTTTGCTCCAGGACTCTTTCATATTACTTTTATCTGTGTCTCCGGTGAGATCGTACGAAAAAGCTCGCTCATATTGATCTTCGCAGCACTGTCCGAAAAACTTGCGTCACAAAATACTGCCCGGCGCGGATGCTGTCCGGCAATCTTTCTGATCACAGTCTCGGATATATTTTCATTAAAGCAGGCGGCTAACTCTTTTCCGTCATAATAATGCACTGTATAACCACCGATTTTCTCCGAAGAGTACGGCTTTGACAATAAAAGTCCCCATTCCGTCAGACAGGCGAACAAAAGATCTAAGTCTGTACGATCAGGCTTAATATTTGTCTCAAGTCCGCAAAGCATTTCCTGCGTATACTCTTCAGGCATGTAATAAACATCCTCCATATTACTTTCATCAAGCCGCAGCACACGAAATCCAAAATCTCTGTTTTCGCATCCGTTTTCCCGTTTTATTTTTTCTGCTGCCCGGCGGATCCGTTCTTTTCCGATCTCACAGATTGTCTTATATCCTGCCTTATACGCTTCACTTTTTTTATCACATTCCTGCGGTATCTGAACTAAAATATAGTGCAGATCTATGTTTTTATCCGCCTCAGTCTGCATCACCGCATGAGCCGTTGTCGCCGATCCTGAAAAGAAATCCATTACGATATCGCCGTCTTTTGCCGCCATATTGATAAAATATTGTATGACGTTGACCGGCTTTACATTCTCAAACACTCTTTTTCCGTCAAACAATTCCTGTACGCACTGCGTACCTGCATTGTATATGCTGACTGCCTCTTTCGGAATCAGAGTGGACGGAGCGCCCATCGCGTCTCCCAAATATTTTTAATATAGATGTTCCAATGTGCCTGATCTCCGTTTTGATCGACAAGCGGACCTGTCTTCGTTCTTTTAAATGTCACAAGACCTTCTTCCTTTGCCTGCTCAAACCTTTCCCGCACGAACCGGTAAATATATCCGTCTTTCGGACGCACTCTCTCCCCGTCCGGACAGATGATCTCGTATTTTTTGGTTTGCATTTGTCGATTTATTTTTAAACACAAAATCTTTATCTCTGTATAATCCCCGCTCGTCTTTTTCCCGATACATCTTGATCGCTTCCCCTGACAACGGCGCAAAAAACATATCCAGACAAGTTTTATTTTTTTGCATAACACAATATATATTCATGTGTCTTACTCGCAAATTTCGGCCGGATACCGCCTGCCGTAGAGCAATTCCATATAAAGCAGTTGACAAAATTTCGTTCGCCGAAAACCTCGTCACATATTTTTTTTAAATTTGCCTGCTCGTTATCGTCTATACTGATAAAAATTACTCCGTCATCACAGAGAAGGTTTCTGGCGGCAAGAAGCCGTGCATAAATCATGCTGCACCAATCCGAATGATACCTTCCGCTGTAATCCAAATTCTGATACATCCGGTTTTATCATCTTGAGAAGCTCCGCCTGCATTCACATATTCTCTCGCTCTGATCCGAAAATCATCCGCATAAATAAAATCATTTCCCGTATTATAAGGCGGATCGATATAGATTACTTTTACCGAATCCAAATAACTTTCCTGAAGAAGTTTCAGCACATCCAGATTATCGCCTTCTATATAGAGATTGCCTGTCGAATCCCACTCAACAGAGTCTTGCACTACGGGACGCAGCGTTTTTCTGATCGGTTTATAAACTTCTTTTACGGCTTCCCGCTTTCCGACCCATGAAAATTCGCATGTTTCGCTTTCCTTTTGATTGATTCCCAAAAGAAGCTGCAACGTATTGATATCGACTTTTCGGATTGTCTTCCCATCGTTATCTTTTTGTTCTTTTACGCATGACGGGAAAATATCCGCAAGCCTGCGGATATTTTCCTGAAAACCGTCAACAGATTCAAATCTCATCTTTTCCATCTATGTCTTTCCTCAACTATTTCCTGCTCTGCCATACTTCATCCGTCTTTTGAAAAACATTCTCTGCATCGGTTTATAAATCTTCCGTTTTGAATCGCCGCTTCTTCACTGTCAAAAATGAGCAGCTCCTCTTTCGGCACTCTTCTTATAAACTTGCAGTCATCTGTTTTATGATAAAAATTTGTCGGCGTATATGGGTTTGCATACACTCTTTGCTTCGGCTTTCCAAACGCCTGCGCCAAACAGTCAATACCTTTTGTCTCTCCTAAGTTCTTTGCAAAATACAAGGCAAGTTCTGATTTATTTTTCTGTCTCATACGCTTAAATTGAACCGTATCATCGAGCAATTCCTCTTTCTGCATCCATCCGATCACAAATCCTTTTTTTGCCGGACGATCCAGGTAAACTCTCACAAAGATATCACAGCACTGATTTTCGCACTCCCATGCGATCACTCTGCGCCGCAGGTTTTCGCCCTTACATCCGTCAAATTCCGAAAACCTTTCCTGAACTTCCCTGCAGTAATCATCCAGACAATATCCAGGATCACTTTCCCGCCGTTTCAACTTCGGATAACAGAATACATCATCTTTACGCCGGATCGTCTCCAACAGTTTTTGCACTGACTTCACATTATCATAATCCCCTGTGAAATCACTTTCTACTTTCAAATCGTTTCTTATATTCGTAGATTTTACTTCTACGATCTTCACGCCTAATGTCCTGCATAACCGCCTTGTAACATTGCTCAGTTTCACAAATTTATTAGGTGTTCTTGCAATATCCTGCCTGATTGCTTCTTCTATAAAAGCAATGTTGACCGTTCCGGTTTTCCAGAGCAGAAAATCAAACGGGGCATGTTTTTTAAAATCATCGTTTCTGATCTCATCGTAAGTTTTCAAAGACAACTCCTGAGAATAATACTGACGAATAAATCGTTCGGTGATCTCCTCCGCGATCTTCCCCGGTTCTATATTACATTCCCGCTCTTTCTTCGGTCTGTCCGGCTGCCAAGTTTCCGCCGTATAGTTTATGATCTGTCCTACCACCCGGGCATCTAAATGCACCTGTCCATAATCCGCACATACAATATGATTTTGTAAAGTCAATCTCATCTTCTGCTTTGCACCTCCACGTGCACGACTTCAACTTTTGTATCGAGATTTCTTTTCCTTAAATACACAAATCGCTTCCGTACAAGATCTTTCTATATAGTTTACCTCATTATATCACAAACGGCAATGTGCATTTCAACCGAACTGTTACTTATAAGAAAAGACTTCCGAAAAAGTCACCGATGCCGTCTACAATACCTGACACAATATCGCCGACTCCGTCGCACACATCGCTGATAACATCCGATGCCACACTTCCCGCAAACATTCCCGCGCCGATCCCGATAACAACTTTTGCGGCTAACGGAATCGGTGCGGCCGCAAGAGCCGCCATCGTTGCCTCTGATGCGGCTGTTCCCGCCGCCCCGGAAACAGATCCTTTCAAAGCGCCGGACGCAACATTTCCTGTCGTCGTTGACAGATCGTCTCCGTTCACGATTGATTCCACCGCAGCCATTCCTCCTCCGAAAGCTCCTCCGAGTTTTGCCGACGATTTTGCCGCATTGGCAATCCCGGTTGATGACTGGACTCCGTTAAACTTATTGCTTACACGGGTTGTATCTTTCGTTGAGATTCCGCTGTCTTTCATTACTTTAGTCACACCTTGAGAAGGCGCCTTTGCATTAAATGCCGCCGCACTTTCAGACGTTCCTACTAACTGCGTTGTTCGATATTGACCGTTTTGCACCCGTTTGATCGTATCCATCGTTCCTTTTGCACTCGGAGTATCCTTGCACTGAATCCTCTCTATAATGCGATTTCCCTTCTTCGTAACCAAATCTACCTGACGGGCAGTTGACGAATTCGTAAGCGTTGTTGTCGTGTCCGGCTTCAGCAGATTAGAGAGATTCTTCTTATCAGAATACATCACCTCAAAAGCATTTCCTTTTCCGCCGGTCGGCGAATATGCCCCTGCCCTTCCTGACATTCTCACTGCTACAGAATAGTCATACCCTTCTACCACACTGTTTGCTAAATTTCCTGCTGTTTTTTCTTTGTTTTCATTCATTTTTCTTCCTCCTCTGTTGTTTCTTTCCACATGCTTCATCTGATTCTTGTTTCATTTTGTCCCTTTACCAAAGCCGCCTCCTGCCTTGACATACTCCTTTTCACTGATCCAAACGTCATTCTAAAATTCATACACTTTCGGCATCCCTCCTTTTCACCAGAGTTTGCTGTATAAAGATAAAGCAGTAATGCGGTCTTTCAATTCATCGTCATAAGACAAAATTGTTTTTATCTCATAGAAGTCTCCCGATCTTCTTACTACCATGACAAGTTCCGGATCTTCACTTAACGGAGCATCTATATGCAGAGGCATGAACCATGAAATAGTTCCGCTTTTCCCTGAATAAGAAGCTTTTGCAAACGATCTGTCGCGGCGCTGCATTTTAATCCCCCGCTCAAGAGCATTCATGATCTGACCTGCGATCTTGCTGTCGCTCTGACTGCGTATGCTTTCCGGAAAACGTTCCCGCCTTTCCTGTATGATGTGGATCAGACAGTTTTGATTAATGTCGAAATCTTCCTTCTTCGGATTAAACACTTCTTCTTTTTCATCGAAAAAACTGATTGGCTCAATCTGCATCATTGACTGTTCTTTTGTAAATCCATAATTCAAATAATCCTGTTTACTCTCGATTACACGCTCCGCGATATACGTCTTGTACTTTTCATAATATCGATATAGAACTAAAAAATCATTTCCGAATAAATCCATCATTCCGGTATTTACGATTGCCGATTTCGTTTTATTCGCGACAAAATATTCTGTCCTTCCGGCATCGACAAGCTGCGTTATCCTTGCTCCTATGATTTTGATATATCTGTCAAGCCCTTTCATTGACTTCCAGTTCGGAAACAATAATCTGCCATAGATCGCTTCTGTAACATTAGAAAGTACTTCTTCATTTTTTATAAAAATCGTTTTTTCGCAATATCCCTCACTTCTGTCTTTTACTTCCGTCTCAACCTTACAAATACGCTCCGCATGTTCTTCCCTGTATCGATGACAAAATTTCAATAAATTTGATCGAAGTTTTTTTCAGAATACAGAGTTTTCCTGCACATCCCATTTACTAAATAAGACGGCGTTCCGACATAATATCCTGAGAAATAATCAGATCGTTTTAAGAGCGAGATCATCAGCGGCTCATTTCCGTTCACCTTGATTCCTGTATCAATCCATGCCAGAATAACGTCTTTTTCATTTTCCGGTTTTTCCGATAAATCTTTATCAAAAAAATATATATTTGACTCTTCTGACGAAATATTCTCTATAATCTGATCTATTTCAATATCCAGTCCCGTCACTCTGTATATTTCGTCCGTCACTTTTTCTCCATCTGTTACAATAAACTTTTCCTTAATCATGTGATCCATAAGTTATCCTCCTCATTTTATGATATAATGTAACTATTCAGCCATAAGAAGCACGAGTGCGGTTTTACGGATGGTTCAAGCTGAACTGTTACACCTCTCTTGTTTGTAAGCTTATCGTATCACCCTTTCCCGTTATCATGAATAACTGCAAGTTGACATCTTTTGACAAGATTATTCTTTGTCAAATGACAAAAAATTGACAACACAATGACAATTATCATTATTGATCGGAGGTAAATATGTTAAATTACGCTGTCATCATTCAATATTTAACTCAACAACTGAATATTCCCAACGTAAGGATCGCAGAATGGCTTAACCTTGATCCTTCTATTATCAGCAATATCAAAAACAATAAACGAAAAATGCAAAAAGACATTTCCTATGATGTTTTTTACAGAGACGTCTTTTGCCAAGCCGAAATCGGAACTGATTTTCAAAGTGTTCACAGCCTTTACACATACCTTCAGGACAAGGACTGCTCGAATGAAGTAATAGACATGGCATACTCACACTATAAAGAACACAGATCAGTTGAAAACGCTGAAACTTTTCTGCTCACTTTACTAAAAGAAGTCAAATATGAAAAAGATGCTGTGTCATCGAAATCTGCGTCAAAATCCACTCACCGTTCCCCTTCCGATGCCATTGCTTTTGAGCCGTTTCATAACCCGATACAAAACAATACTTTCTTCGGACGACAGGATATGTTTGAGAAAATACGCTCTGTTTTATGCAGTTTGGGAACTTGTATCATCTACGGTATCGGCGGTTTAGGGAAGTCCTACTGTTCGCTTAAATATGCCGCTGAATATGAAGATTCCTATACACAAATCCAGCAGATCATTTTTACAGGCGATATAAAAAACACAATTTTAAAAATAAAATTTACAGGATTGGATGAATCTCACTTTTCAGAAGACGAAAAATTTGAGAAACGACTTTCCATTCTCGCTTCTTACGGTGAAGATACTCTGCTTATCATCGATAATATGGATACTCACCCGGCTGATCGGGAAAATTATGTGCGGTTAAAGAATTACCGATACATATTCTCTTCACTTCAAGAGAGACCGATCTCGATTCAGAAAAAGTTTCTCTTGCCGATCCATCCGCTTTCCAAGCAAGAACAGCTTCAATTATTTATGCACTACGGACGGTTTACGATCCCCGAAGATGAATACGGCGACTATTTTAAAATATTCAATATGGTAGAAGGTCATACTCTTCTTTTTTAGAACTGATCGCAAAAACAATGACTGCCGAAACATTAACGCCTGAAGAAATGACAGATATTTTGTACAGTCCTGAATATGACGATATAAGCAAAGTGGTCATTGAAAAAGACAATACTTATCAGCAGGAAAAAAATGAACAACTTTATATCTAAACTTTTTGACACAAGCAATCTTACCGATGTCCAAAAAGAAATATTGATGAACCTCTCTCTTACGTCGATAAGCGGCATAAGACAGCGCTTATTCAAACAATTTTTAGATTATAATAATTCAGATATCAACGCTTTGATCCGTCAAAGCTGGATCATACAAAACAGACCCAACGGTCCGGCCTCATCACAGATTCATCTGCATCCGGTCATTAAAGCTGCTGTAATAAATAATACGGAACCTTCCTTAGAAAAATGTTCAGTTTTTATCAACAAAATAATTGAATTTCTGAAAGCGGCTTCCGCAGATGTGATCGAAGACAGTATGTCGAATGATTTATGCGACGTTCTTGCAAACGCAGGTCTCATGTTCAAATATACTTCCGAACATCTCGGCTTAATGTACGACATCGCCTTAATCTTATGGCGCAGCCTTATGTATCATGAATCTTATTCATACTTAACAAAAGGGTTGGAACTATTAAACAAAGAATCATCTGACGATATCGAATTACAACTGTCTTACTACGAAACCGCAGGAAAAGTTGCCGTCAGACTTGCCGATTACGAAAAAGCAATTACTCACTATCAGTCGGCAATCACGACAATCGAAAATTCAGGACAAGATTTTTCCGAAAGGCTTGCCACGATATATGACAAACTAGGGGTAGTTATGCGAAAAGCGTCAAAATATGAACAGGCTTTGGATTATTTTACGAAAGCTCAAAATATTATTGATATCAACCATATAAAAAATCCGGAATTAACATCCGACATTTATAATGATATGGGCGTGATCTATATTAACCTTGATATCTTCGATAAAGCTTTTGCGAATTATCAAAAAGCCCGCGAGATCCGGGAGTCGGTTGAAAATCCCGATCTCGAACAGATCGCCTATTCTTATCACAATATCGGAACAGTATATCAGCGGCAGAAAAAGTACGCAGATGCAATCACATGGCATAAAAAAGCGTTAGAGATCCGTCAGGAAATATACCCTGATAACGAACCGATCATTGCCGCGTCATTAACGATGATCGGCAATGACTATACACAGGCGGCAAAAACGATTCTTCTTATCACTTTAACGATGCCTTTGAATATTTCGCAAAAGGCTTGGAAATCCGAAAGCTCACGTTGGGAGAAACACATCCTGACACGGCATGGTCTTACCAAAGCATCGGATTATGGCATTTTTATCAAGGAGAATACGAAGAAGCGATTGAAAACTATTTGAAATGTCTCAGCATTCGGAAAACGATCCTTCAGCCTTCGCACGCCTACACTGCCGAAATCTCATACTTGTTAGGAGAAGCATATTTAAAGATCAACCAAATCCACTCTGCAAAAGAACACCTTCTGCTCGCAGAAAAAATTCAGGCAAGCCTTCATAAAGTAAAGGCTCTTGAAAAAACACAACATCTCCTGAAAGAACGCAGTCTTTCATAAACGATAAGAGACGCCGCAAGCTGCGGTGTCTCTTATCTGCTCTTCTTATATGTAATTGTCAACGTTTTATACGTCCTTTACTTCGATTTTAAAATACCGTCAAATCCACTTCCAGTCACTTTTACCTCTCCGTTTTCAAAAGTAGCAATTCCGTATATTTCTTTGGAAACGCTGTCTATAATCGAAAGCCCGCCGTCTCCCTGCGTATATAATCTTCCGTCTATAACCAGCCCGTTATTATACTCTACCCGGACTGCCGCGATATCAGATCCTGTCGGAACATACTTTGTACTTGCTCTGCCATTTGATCGTACACGATCATCGTAGTAGTATCATTTTCATAAGTACCTTCAATCTCCAGATCCGGCGTATATGTACCGCTGATCCTGCGATAGTTTCCCCAGCCTTTGCCTGCACCTGAAGTTACGCTTAACAATCCGTTCTCATTTTTATAGAACGTATAATATTGCCCTTCTAAATAATCTCCGAATGCACCACATTCTGATTCTTTCTCAAAAATCTGCCCGCTCGACGTATAGATAACATAAGACCATTCATATCCGATTGATGCAATCACAAGCCTGTCTCCCGAATCATCGTCTTTATATGTACCTGCCCATCCCATTGTGACCGGGTCTGTCAATACAGCTTCCCTTTTACTGTTATCTTTTTCTTCCTTTTTTTCTTCTTGCCCGGAATCTTTTTCATTTCCCCATCAGTTTCTTTTTTAGGTTTTACATTTTCCTTTTCGCCGGCTTCGATTCTTTTTCAGCTGCATTCTCTTTAACCTCTTTATATGTCGAATCTTTTGCAGTTTCTTTCGCATCGGCACTTCCAAACATTTTCACTGCTGCAATAATTCCGATTATTATGACTGCTGCCATCGCGATAATTCCAATTACTACCGCTGTTTTTTCTTTTTCGGCGCAGGATGAGACACACCCTTGTTTTTAACATCTGCACTTGAATTACCTGTTGTCTCTTTTTGTGTCAACCGCTGGTCTGACTGTGCCGACTGCTTTGGTTGTTCACTCTTCTGTTCCGGCTGTGCCGACTGCTTTGGCTGTTCATTTTTCTGTTCCGGCTGTGCCGACTGTTCTGGCTGTTCGCTCTTCTGTTCCGGCTGTGCCGACTGCTCTGGCTGTTCGCCATTCTGTTCAGGCTGTACAGACGCTCCGCAATACGGACAGAACTTATTCTCATCTTTTATTTCTTTTCCACAATTTTCACAAAACATTTTTTACATCCTTTATCTTATTTTACCTTTAATATAACGATGCAGTTCCCTTTATAACCGTCATATTCCAAAATCAACGTCGCTCCTTCTACATCACACTCTGCAAAACTCAAACCATAAAATTCAAGAACATTTCCTTCAAAATCTTCTATCGCAAAATCCCAGTCAAGATCCTCCTCTGTGATCACAAACTCTATATCTACCCTTTCACCATCATACACTATACCATACTCAAGCAAATCTTCTTCCCAGTTATCCACATCAGGTTCTGAAGCATAAAGAGCATAAATATCAAAACCGGTATTATTAATTACATGCACATTATATCTTAATATTTCATCCTTTGAACTGCATTTAAAAATACCGATCGCCACAATAATAACTAAAACAGCGATCGCGATAACCGCTCCTTTTTTCTTTTTTCCTGCGCCTTTGACGCTAAAATCCGGCGGTATATCATGACTCGGTTCTTCCTTATTTATTTCATTTTCCGCTCCGCAATACGGACAAAACTTATCCCCATCTTTTATTTCTTTTCCACACTTTTCGCAAAACATGGCAAATTCCTCCTACATTCTCTTTTAATGTTTTCAATCACATAAAATATCTTAAATATTTCATAATGATATTTCCGAACGCATATCCGCACAGAAGACCGGTTATTAATCTCCGTATATTATTTGATTCGTAATGAAATTTATATTGTACGAACCAATCTGCAAACATGATCAGAGAAAACACGACCGCAATTATATTGGAAATCTCGCCGACCTTGAATAAGAAGATTCCCAAAACTTCTCCTATAAACACCCCCGTACATCTTGCGCATACCGGAAATTGTTTTCCGCGAAAGGAAAAAGCTTCGTTCCGGTAATTGATGACATCCGTCGCTCTTCCTATCACCATAAGTTTCTTATATATTTTTCTTTTATCCATCATCATCTTACTCTGCAAAATGTACTAAGATCGGACAGACAAAAATCAGTGTACCGGCTAAAGAAAGCATTGAAAATTTTATACAACTCCAAATTTCCTGTTTCTTTTCTACTTCTAAAATATCCCAAATACTATACCCTAACTGTTTGTCTATATCCTCGCATAACTGATAGCAAAAAATATAACGGCAAGGAAACTCCCACTATGACAGCGATCAAAACAACGATGACCGTTCTTAAAAATCCATGCACTAATTCATCCAGTATCGGGTAAAGCAAAAGAGAACCTAGCGCGCCATAGCAAAGACAATTTACTGTCATTTTATCCATCAACGAACTTAACGTTTCAACAGCGTCATGCTGCGCTAAATGTTGTCTTCCGCAATTTTTACATCCCCACCAGGTGATAGATCTGCTCTTTACTTTAGAGCCCGTGAAGAGCGCTCCGCACAATAATCCAAACGGACCGAGCAAACACATTCCACAGCACCCGCGCCCCATACTGTATCCTTTTGTTTTAATCTCTGTCTCGTTCTTAACAATCGGAAACGTATCCTCGCTGTTACAATACGGGCATATAGAATCTTTCGGTATATTCGGCGGCATCTGAATGATTTTGTCAATCGCATCGATAATATGAAGCCCCGCTTCTTTCATATATTCAATCAGCGCTTTAAAAAATTCGACAAGAGATTCCCAAAGCGATCCATCCGCGTTACTTTCCTGATATGAATTCTCATTTTTCCCTGATTGTTCCTCACTTACAGAAGCGCCGCAATTCGGACAATATTGAATATCTGAATTTAATTCTTTTTCCACAATTTCTGCAATATTTCATCTCGCACGCTCCTTATTCTTTTCCGATCAATAACCGAAACTGTTCCACATCTTCAGTCATTCCATTTACAGGAATTTCAAAATTCAGTCCATTTTTCATTTTTAAATTTAAAACCTTTCCATAACCTGTATAAAGAAAGACTGCTATCAATAAAAGCCATGCTACATCTGTTATATTCATCAGAAACATTACCCCAAATAGCGCTGCATACAATGTATCCCAAAAATCCATTTTTGTTTTTAATTCCATTGAACCGATTTCTGATAATTTTATCTCCAAATGGTTTTCTTTTTCTTTCCTTAAAAATCTATGTATCTTTTGACTTATCTCCAAACGCTCTTCATTATTACTTACTTCTGTTCGGATAATTTTGTATCGTAATCTTCCGATCATTTTTACTTTTTCAAAATAAAATGTTCCTTTACTTTGTTCCGCTTTATCCTTTTCTTCATCTTTTAATGTACTTACATCCTCTTTTTGTTCCAATGTACTGCTCCCACATTTAGGGCAAAATTTTGACTCTTCTCTAAGTACATTCCCACAATTCACACACCTTTTCTCCGTTTTCGTCTCATGAACATTATGTTTACCGCTGTGATCTTCCTGCTGCTCCAATATATTGCTTCCACATTTTGAGCAAAATTTCGCCCCCCTCCCTAACTTCATTTCCACAATTTTCGCACTTCATTCCTTTTTGCACTTCCTTTATAACTAATATTTTTATAGCTGTAGATAATTATACTATAACTAAGTAAATATTACAATTAAATCAATATTTTTTTGGAGGTTACTGCATGGACACTTTAAACTTTGAACAAATAGGCGAAAAATTAAAGAAAATCCGCCTTTCCAAAAAACTTAACACAAGAATATATCGCTAATGCTGCTGATGTGAATACAAGTCATATCAGTAATATCGAAAATAACCGTGTCAAAGTTTCTCTTTCTGTTTTAGTGCAGATATGTAATGCGTTAGATACTACTGTTGACTATATTCTTTCCGATGAATATAACGACTCATCCTCTGCCATCGAACAGGAAATTCTCCATGAGTTACACTCCTGCAATAATGAAACAAGAGAGCAGATTTTGAAAATTGTCAAAGCTTTACAGTAATTTCTCTCATTAACATTACGGCATATCGAAAACCTTGTATGAATCCTTTTTCTTTTGCAGCCTCCGTTAATGCAAATAACTCATCGCGAACCTCTTCATACGTCTTTTTCTCCAAATTCACTCTATTTTCTTTCAACAGCCTCTCCGTCTCTTCGTCAATCTCTTTCCCCAATTTCCTTCAAATAATCGGTTTCAGACAGTAAGAAGCGATAAATCTCTCTTATCTTTTCAGTCTTATCTGCCGAGCTGTTCTTTTTTGATTCTTCCGGCTTTTGAAACATACTCATTCTCCTATTTCTATTTCTTTCACTTTGCATTACAATATAAACAGATTATTTTATTGCCTGACACTATAATTAAACCATCTTTATCAAACAGCATGAAGCCGCAAAAAATTTCCGATTTTTTTGCAGCCTTTTATACCGAAGGAGGATTCAAAAATGAAAGCAGCAAACAAAAACACAATTCCCATCACTTCAGAATCCGATATTTTATGCGCTTTCAGAAATCTGACTTCTTCTTATGACGAACGCACTTTACACAAATGGATTAATTTTTTCAAAAAGTATGTATTACGCCTCTTCCGATTATTCTAATCCTATGTTTCTTTCTTTAACTTACAATGCAGTTAAAAAGAGCGAGCAATATCCTTATGAATTTTTTATATATTCATAAGTTGATGTATCAGTTTCTCTGCCTGAGAACCCCCTGCTTTTTGCAGTTTCCTCCATATACCGATCTTGCATCCGAATACGATCGCACAGCGATCAAATGGAATGTTCCCGCTCCCATTACGCCTTTTTTAATCTGCTATATCAAAGCTGCCAGTAAATTCAAAAAAATGCCCCTGTCACTTCGTTTTTCCATGAACTTGACGAGACATTTACAGAGACAGAAAAATTTCAAAACGATCTTACCCAAACAGAATATCGGATTTTAACTGATGAAATTCTTTGCCGTAAATATTTTTGTACTACGGAAGAAATTTATAATACTTTCTCAAAAAACGATTTCCAAAAAGAGGCGCTCCGGCATTGTATTTTTCATTTAACCGAAACATTAACCGCAATTTTGCAAAACAGCCGCCTCAAAAATTATTCCGCTGCTCCGGTTGTTTCAAACGCATATATTCTGTTAAATACTTTCAGGGAAAAATTATATGAACAGACCTGTTCAGAAAATAAAAAACTAGATTTAACGACCTTATATCCACACAAAAAGCCGTGGACTATTATAGGTGAAAACGAACTGATGCAGAGCATAAAACATTCTCTGTCTTCCTTTTCTGCAAAAAATATTTACTCTTGCAGAAGAAACTTTAGATGACCATTCCATTCACCATATCTCGGCGAAAGACTACGAAACCTTTTCCAACGGATGCACTAAGATCATAAACGACATAGAACAGCAGATTGAGAAAGAAAAAGAAAAAATCACAACATTCTATCTCAATATAACAAACGCCCCCGCTGTCAGTCACGCTCTCTCTAACGGACAATTAGAACTTGATCAAGAAAACTTGAATTACAGATGTTGTCTGCTTACAGATGCCCTTACAACATTTGCCAATTCTTTTTCACAAACGATCCTGACTTTCAAAAACAACGTCAGGAAGGCTTCTCACGCCTTCCCTGAGCAATATACATCTTTAAAAACCGACAGAGACTACTTTTCGGAATTCAAGCACTCTGTCAAAACAATCGAAAAGAGGCTCTACGGGGAAATCTTTATGACAGCTTTTGAACATTCCAAGCCGTTTCTGTTTTATAACGACAGAGGATTCATAAATACTCTCACATATCCCGCTGTCCTCTTTCCGGCAGAATGTTTAAGAATAACTCATGAATTGATAGGAAAATATTTTTTATCTGAAGATTATATCCTTCAGTATTTTCATGATAAAGGGATTCGTTTTCCGATATCACTTGCTGAATTTTTATCGAGAGTTGATATTAAGTAACACACAAAAACCTTTGCACTCCTTCATAAGTTTCTTTGAAATTGATGTAAATTTAGTGTAGTGCTAATGTAGGAATCTCTATTCCATTTTCAAGAACTCTTCAATCACTTTTACAAATTCTTCAGCTCTATCATACTGTTCCTTTGCATCTTGCAGAGACACAAGAAAAAAATCCGCATAATCGGTATTGTTTCGAATTTGAAATGCCTGACTGATATATTTTGAATATTTCTTGTCAAACTTTCCTGTCTTCACATATTCTTTCTGAAAATATGCAATAACTCCGGCATGCTTTGAAAAGTCTTGTCCTTCTACCGCCAGCAATGCACGCACCGCTGTAAACATTGCATAATAGGAACGACCTATAGAATCTTTATAACTTCCAGCCTCTAATAGTATTTTCGAGGAATGCAGTCGCTCTTTTGCCATTTCCAAGCGATATACTTTTAATTCTTCTCTATTATCAGGCAACGATTTCTACCCCTCACTTTCGATATTTCTATAATAAGGTAAATCATTTTTATACTTCTCATATTCAGCAAAAGGAATAACCGTTGGAGACACTATCGTACCATACTCTAATTCCAAGTCTGAAGAAATATCCCACACACTTTTCAAGCCTTGTTGAAGTTTTTCTCTATCTCCTGTACAATAGCGACTATATCTATATCTGAATCCTTTTGATAATCGCCTCTAGCATAAGAACCATACAAAATAATTTTCACAACATTTGCTCCATATACCGCTTGATACGCCTGAGTCATCGCCTGCAATATTAAGTTCAATTCATTTCGTGTACACATTTCTTTCATACTCCTCTGATTATAACATATAACAGATTGTTTCGATTTTATTATAACGTAATTCCTCTAAAAACAAAAGGTACTCTCTATACATCTTTTATAACCCATCTTTTATAACTGTATGTAATCAAATTTTATCTTATTGACAAAAATTGAGGTATCGCAATTTGCTAACACCTCGCAGTCTATTTATCAAAACAAATTTCCATCCTTAATGTTAAATTTTGTTCTAAAGAACGTTCTGTTTTGACAATATCTTAGAATTATTTCCCTAACATAACTTCTCGTACAATAGCTATCTTCGATTAATGTAGTGCCATCATCACCCTTTATCTGTTTTTTGAATATTTTCTTCTGTTCCCACTCGCTCTTGATTCCCTCAACTAAATCTTCACTCATTTCAAGATGCGAGAGAATTACTGAATTTAGTTCTTTGTCTCTAATTTCTTTAATTTGAGAGAATGTGCTTAACTGTTGCAATTCTTTTTTTACTGCACTTGTGTAATTGTCTGAACTGATACATTTGCTATTTGAGCCAGTCCTTCTTATGTATAACCTCAGCAAGTTTCTCAAGAATACCTCCAAATACTCGGTTGTTTCGTGGATACCCTTTTGCAGGTTCGTATAATTTGCCGGGACAAGTGCATTTCTAAAATACCAAGCATTTTTCGCAAAAATATCATTTGTGGCAGAAAATCCGAGCGTTCTCAAATACTTGATTAAAAATACTGCCGTCGCTCTTGTATTTTCCTCACCAAAGATATGGATTTGCCATAATCTTGAAACAAAGACTGCAAGATGATGAATGATTTCCTCCATCGAAAACCCTTTGTAAATAAAGTTTTTCCTGCAAAAATCATATTCAAGAGTTGCTCTTAGTTCCGGGCGCTTCCGTAGAGAACAGTTGCTCCGTCAAGTACCCACTCTTTTTCGTAATTTTCAAAATATAATCCTGTTTTTCTTCCACTCATAATAATAATCATGGTTCGATAATCTTTCATCTACTGTCATCTGCCTTTACATAACACAAACAGGCTCATAGAAAATACATTCCATGAGCCTAACTCTTTTATATCTCTTTATATCTCTTTATAACGTTTTAAATCTGTTTTCATTATGGTACAAAATTGATATAAAAATCATTTTTTATTTTATTTCACATTAATTAGTACAATTTTGCGCCTGCCGGAATATGCTCATCAACCATCAGAAGATGAAGTTTTTCTTTCCCTTCTTCATTATGAACCGCTGAAATCAACATACCACAGGAGTCAATTCCCATCATCTTTCTCGGCGGCAGATTTGTAATAGCGATACATGTCTTGCCAACCAATTCTTCCGGCTCATAATATTCATGGATTCCGCTCAGGATCGTACGATCCTCTCCTGTTCCGTCATCCAATGTGTACTGCAGAAGTTTCTTAGATTTCGGCACTGCCGTACACTCTTTTTACTTTTACCGCTCTGAAATCTGATTTAGAAAATGTCTCAAAATCTACATCGTCTTTAAATAACGGCTCGATCTCAACTTTGGAAAAATCAATTTTTTCTGCCGGTTTTTCCTCTGTTTTTGCCTGTACTGAATTGTTTGCTTCATTCTTAGCTCCGCCCTGTGTTTTCATTGTCGGGACTTTCTCCGACGCAATTCCTGAAGCCACCCATATTCCTGAGCAACTCCCTACTTTGCTTTTTTCAACCAGATAAAAAGCCTTGTTTACCTTTAAAATTGATTACTTTCCGCATAAGCAGTTGTATTATTTGATGTAAATCCCGATTGAGAGAATGGGTTCTTCAATCGGATTGCTTACTAAATTATAATCTTTATTATTAAATAAGTCAATCAGACCAAAAAAAGCAGCGTACCAATTTTCATTTTAAAGTACGCCACTTTTTCCTACGCTATTGAATTATTAAAGTATTTATCCAGTCCATCAAACTCGGTTCTTTTTAGTTCCTTTGTTACATCAGTATAGATATTTAAGGTTGTTGTTATATCCTTATGTCCGAGTGTATCCTGAATAACTTTTATATTTACACCTGCTTCACACATTCTTGTTGTAAATGTATGTCTGAGCGAATGACAACTAAAATGTGGTAAAAGCACTTCTGGGTTTTCTGTTTTCAAAAACTGCTCATCGTTGCAATCACGGATTATGCGTCGGATTGCCTTATTCAAAGTCGATTGATGTTGTGGCTGTCCGAAGCGATTGAGAAATATAAAATCTGTATATCCATCTATGGTCGCTTCGCAGTGAACCCCTAGCAGTTCTTGTCTTTCTTTTTCCATAACAAATGCTTCTTTAACAAAATCGAGCATCGGAACTTGTCTATTTCCTGCTTCTGTCTTTGGAGTATTCACATTGAAATAGCAGCCCTTTTTTCCTTCAGAAGTTCTGTGGTCATAATAAACCAACGTGTGATTAACATCTATAATCCCATCTTCCAAATCAATATCACACCATCTGAGTCCAGTAACTTCTCCAACTCTTAACCCCGTTCCAAGCATTACTGCAAACACCGGATACCAATACACTGCTGTATTAGAGTTCTTCAGATAATCCATAAACAATTCCTGCTCAGGTCGAGTAAGTCCCCTGCGTTTCTCTGTCTTGAAGCAATGAGCTTTTTTCAATTCCCTTAAAACATTATTTGTCGGATTGTTTCTGATATAGTTATCATCAACCGCCATATCAAATATCTGATGAAGAATGTTGTGGACACCATCAACCGTTGCTGGCTTCAATCCTCGCTCATCAACCAGATAATTATAAAATCTCTTAATATCTGATTTCAAAAATGTTGAAACTCTCTTAGAACCGATTTGCCGACGTACAAAGGTTTCATAAATATATTTGTAATTCTCAAAAGTGTTGTTTTTCAATCCTCTCTTCAGGTCTTTCCACAACTCATATAAATCATCGAGTGTAACATATCGTGCTTCCGCTTTTATGCCATCACTTTTGTCTTTCTCAATCGCTTCCTCTTTAATCCTGAGTGCTTCAAGCGTTTTTGAATAGACATATCTTCTTTTATGGTTTTCATCAGTCCAACTGTACTGATAACTTCCATCACTTCTTTGAAGTTCTCCCGTGCGAAGAACTGTCCTTGTTTTATCTTTTCGTTTTGGTCTTGCCACGGCTGTTCCTCCTATATTTCATTCCTGCTATTTAAAAATTCCACAAATTTGTCAATGATGACATACACCTGATAACCATCTGTCGTCATAAAATTGCAGTCTTTCCTTTTCATCAACTCTCGTATTTTTCCCCTTCCGATACCTGTCATTTCTTTTTCCAAAATGGCTGCTCTTTTTCCGAGAATAATGTGCGATGGCAAATATCTTTTCTTGATTACACTTGTAACCGCTGCAGCAATAATCGTTGGAGCATTCTGGTTATAATCGTCTGCCTGAACGACAAGCACCGGACGCTCTCCGCTTTATACTGAACCACTGTTATCTCCAAAGTCATAGTAGAATAAATCCCACGACAAATCATTTTTTTTCTTTCATATACATAACCTCACAAGAATCAAATTTTTAAAGTGTCATTCGTATCCGGAATGAAATAACGGGTCATCAAACATAATGGCAAGTTCTTTATGGAACTGTGAGGACGGTATATCAACAAAATTCCGGGAGATTACAGGAGATTACGGGTACTCAGCCATTCACACTGCCAAGCGTTATAAAACATAAAGTCCTTCCTGGGGAAAAGACCTAATACTACTGAAGCATAATCGAATAAAACAGCAACAAAAAAGCACCGTCGAATGGACAGCAAAGAATACTTCTATTCTTCACTTATCCGGCTTCGTACGGTGCGTTTCTGGTAGTTTAGCAAATAAATTGCTTATCTCCGCTTACTCGATTAGAAATCGTTTCGATATTTACTTGCAATATTCATCGCCTGCAATTCTACTATATCCGTTCCTGCGGATTCTGCGGAAGTAAG